>ERZ1034952.528-NODE-528-length-35220-cov-6.922878_pt1 | contig 35220 bp, 34 predicted proteins | sample MGYA00520625_ERZ1034952 | MGnify/ENA primary metagenome ERZ1034952 (study PRJEB33766, sample SAMN09781773) | gut metagenome | biome: gut microbiome | host: Homo sapiens | place: Madagascar | study: EMG produced TPA metagenomics assembly of the PRJNA485056 data set... | reverse complement strand
TCTTTATGCTCAAGCAGATATTTCTTAAGATATTCTTCAAATGTACTCTCTGTCGTTTTCTGCCCATTTATGTAAAACCCACTGTCATCCTTCACCAGTCTGAGATAAGGATACGCCCCTATGATGGAATATCTTCCAAGCTGATTTACCAGTGAAGAATCCAGAAACGCACTGTCCTTCTCATTCGCAAAATACTGAAACAACTCTGCTGCTGGTCTGAATGGATTTAATTCTCTAATTACACGCTTTATATTATACATCTCTTTTTCCTCTCTGTCCGTTTATCAGAACATTTCCTCATGTCTTGAAAAGCATTTGTGTGACCGTTCGCCGGAATATTCCTCTGCAATTCGACAAAAATTTTCCAGTAACTCATGACCGTATTCTGTCAGAACTGCCTCTGGATGAAACTGAACCCCAAACAACGGCATAGTCTTATTTGATATGCCCATTACCGCACCATCTTCTGAAACTGCATCTACACGGTAATCTTCCGGAATACTGTTCTCACGTACAACCAGCGAATGATAGCGTGTCACTTTGAAGTTTTCCGGTAATCCTTCGAATATCCCACTTCCATTATTTCGGATTCCTGTTACCTTTCCATGCATCGGCCTGCTGCCTTTCTCAACGGTTGCACCACAACAGTGCCCCACTACCTGATGCCCGAGGCATACACCGAAAATAGGAATTTTTCCCTGAAACCGTTTAACTGTATCCATGCAGACTTCTGCATCCCACGGACGTTTTGGTCCCGGTGAAAGTATGATTCCCTCAGGATGCATCTCTTCAATTTCTGCCATCGTGATATGATCACTTCTTCTGACGATAATCTGCCTGCCCAATTCTTCAAAATAAGCCTTGAGATTATAAACAAATGAATCATAGTTATCAATCATTAAATACATAATTTTCCTCCATAAAGATAAAAAGGGATAACGAATGTGTACACGAAATACACACAGTCGTTATCCCTGATGGTCCGTAATCTGTGAAATTTTTATCCAATTTAGCTTAAGTCAGCTTTATGCTATCATATCTGTCTTTTTCCGTCAATATATCATTTCATAAACCGTTACTATATACCAAGAATGTATATAATTTCGGCAAATTACCTCTTTTCTCTCCAATATATCTATGCTATACTGTACGGGAAATGAATGCTATGCAAAATAGGATCATATGCGTCAAGTGTTCAGCGAATGGGGAGTTGTCGCCGAAACGAAAAGTACGTCTTACGGTATGTGATCCGCACCCGTTGCAACAATATAAGAGGATATCTCATATTGTGTAGGGATACGTTTTTCGACATACGTTCTATCACAATTGGAGATATCTTTTTTGCTTTATTGCACTATCACTTCGATAAAAAAAAGACAATCTCCACGATATCATATTTAACAGGAGGTTGTTTTTTTAATGGTAGATAAACAGAAAGTGGAACAGGCCATCCGTCTTCTTCTTGAAGGGATTGGTGAAGACACAGAGCGCGAAGGACTTAAAGATACTCCGGATCGTATCGCGCGTATGTGTATGGAAATTTATGGTGGACTGGATGAAGAAGCGGATCATCATCTTGCCAAACAGTTTGAGGTAGAAAATAATGAAATGGTACTGGAAAAGGATATTACCTTCTATTCTATGTGTGAACACCATCTGATGCCATTTTACGGCAAAGCTCATGTAGCTTATATACCAAACGGCAAGGTTACCGGACTCAGCAAGCTTGCACGTACCGTCGACGTATACGCTAGAAGACCTCAGATTCAGGAACGACTTACCGTCCAGATTGCTGATGCGCTGGAACGTACACTGAATCCTAAGGGAATCATGATCATGCTTGAAGCAGAACACACCTGCATGACCATGCGTGGAATCAAAAAGCCTGGCAGCAAGACTATCACCACTGTAACAAGAGGTGACTTTAAAACAGACAGAGAACTTCAGAAACAGTTTCTCGCAATGGTAAAAGACTGATGCAGACAGGGATGTCAAGAATCCAGGCAATCTGGCAGCATCCTCTTTATCAGGAAAATCTGAAAGAGCTTACCCGTCTGGAGAAGGATCGTATTTTTTGCCGTCATACACCTGAACATTTTCTGGATGTGGCAAGACTTGCTTACATATTTGCTCTGGAACGTGAAATTGACTGTTCATATGAGCTGATCTACTGTACTGCTCTGCTTCACGATATCGGACGTGCAAAGCAGTATATTGACGGCACTCCGCATGATAAAGCCGGTGTACAGATTGCAGAAATCATTTTATCTGATCTGGATTTTTCCAATGAAGAAAAATCTCAGATACTGACTGCGATCGGAGAACATCGCTCTACAAATAAAGAGACACCTGTCTTAAGTCAGCTTCTGTATGAGGCAGATAAGAAATCACGTTTGTGTTTTCTCTGTCCTGCTGAAAAAGAATGCTACTGGGATCTTTCGAAAAAAAATATGACAATTCAATATTAAAAGGAGATTTTTTGATCATGAAAATCGGAAATCGAGAATTTGATATCAAAAGCAGAACCTATATCATGGGGATCCTGAACGTGACTCCGGATTCCTTTTCTGATGGTGGCAAATGGAATACAATGGATCATGCACTGAAACATGCAGAAACCATGATCAGAGATGGAGCTGATATTCTGGATGTCGGTGGAGAATCCACCCGTCCGGGACATACTCCTGTAAGTGCTGAAGAAGAAGCGTCACGTGTTGTTCCCGTTATCGAAGCACTTCGTAAGAACTTTGATGTTCCGGTTTCGGTCGATACTTACAAAGGATGTGTTGCTGATGCAGCAGTTCAGGCCGGTGCTGATCTTGTCAATGACGTATGGGGGCTGAAATATGATCCTGAGATGGCCGGTGTCATTGCAAAACATGATGTTGCCTGCTGCCTTATGCATAACAAAGCAAATACCGAATATAACAATTTCCTGGTTGATATGCTGGCCGAAACACAGCAATGTGTCAACATTGCGCGCAAAGCCGGTATCAAAGATGAACGCATTATCCTTGATCCAGGTGTTGGTTTTGGAAAAACATATGAAATGAATCTGGAGACCATGAATCATCTGGAACTTTTCCAGCATCTTGGTTTCCCGGTTCTTCTCGGAACTTCCCGCAAATCTATGATCGGACTGACTCTGGATCTTCCGGTTGACCAGCGCGTGGAAGGTACCATTGCCACCTCTGTTATTGGTATTATGAAGGGCTGTGCATTTGTCCGCGTTCACGATATCAAAGAAAATAAACGTGCCATGCTTATGACAGAGGCAATTCTTGGCAGAAATATAAAAGGAATATAAAACAAATGGATAAGATTGAAATCAAAAACCTGGATATCTTCGCAAATCACGGAGTGTTTCCGGAAGAGAATGTACTTGGCCAGAAATTTGTTATTTCTGCCACACTTTACACAGATACACGAAAAGCCGGTCTGACTGACGAGCTTACCGCTTCCATCCATTATGGAGAAGTCAGCCACATGATCACAAAATACACTAAGGAGCATACCTTTAAGCTTCTTGAAACACTTGCAGAAAATCTTTGTCAGATGCTTCTTCAGGAACTGCCTCTTCTGAAAATGATCACACTCCGTGTTGAAAAACCATGGGCTCCTGTCGGACTCCCGCTGGATACGGTTGCTGTGGAAATCACACGTGGATGGCACACGGCATATGTTGCTTTTGGTTCTAATCTCGGAGACAAAAAGAAATTCCTGGATGATGGCATCCAGGGATTAAAAGATACACCTCTCTGTGAAGTTGAAGCAGTATCTGAATATTTAGTCACAGAACCATACGGTGGTGTCGAACAGGATGAATTCCTGAACGGTGTCCTGAAGCTTCACACGCTTCTCACCCCGGAAGAGCTTCTTGATCGTCTCCATGAGCTGGAAGCAGCTGCCAACAGAGAGCGCATTATTCACTGGGGACCACGTACTCTCGATCTGGATATCCTGTTCTATGACAATGAGATTATCGATACTCCGGACCTTCATATCCCACATATTGATATGGAAAACCGTGATTTTGTATTGAAACCAATGGATGAAATTGCTCCTTATTACAGACATCCTGTCCTGAATAAGACTATACATCAGCTGCTAAACGAGTTTCTTGCAAAGAACACTCTGTAAACCAATATCTGTTTAAATTAGCAGACAAGCTTCTGAGTCCCGGATCAAACTCCAAGACTCAGAAGTTTTTTTGCTTCTGCAAGGCGTTCATAAAATTCTTCGTAAAAGCCTCTTTCTTCATCATATGACTTTGTATAAAACCTGTTAAGCACGTACATATTCAGGTTTTTGATAAGCTCTGTATCTTCAGTCTTATAGAAAATTTCCTGAACATCCAGCAGAAACTGATGCCAGTCCCATACGTATTTCTCATACTGTTTCAGATTCGGTGTGTCGATCCATTTCTTTACTTTGATCTTGGAGCGATTTTTCTTTGCACATTCATGAATCTGAATAATATATTTAAATCCGTCTTCCGAATAGTATCGTCCTAATGGAAAAAGTCTGCAGAACCCCGGACGAATCTCATGAATCGAACATCTTCCCTCCGAATTCAGGAAAACACATTTTTCTTCTGTTCCCCTCATTGAAAGATGAGGAAGGATATTTCCATCCGTTATTCCAAGTTCCAGTACTGTTCCAAGCAGTTCTTCCGGTGTTTTACCAAGACCTCTGCTCATTCGGCAGACATCATAAGGATCCAGAAGAACAGAATCCCCCATTCCTGTACAGCAGTCGAAACATCCCTTACAATCCTGACAATCTGCTTTCACCATATCATTTGCATCATACAGTTTTCCATCTGAAATCTCTTCCAGTGTCACTTCTCTTCTCATAAACAGCCCTCTTTTTCCTTATTATTTTATTATTAAATTTAAAGCACAAAACATTTTTAGTTTTTGTCTCTGGTACTTATAAATATTCATTGCAACCCCTATGATACAGGACTATAATAAGAAATGTCAATCTGTTGCCGCAAACAGCAGCAACAAATAATAAAATGGAGGAAACCAAAATGCGATCTCTCGCAATCTATCTGAAAAATTATAAGAAAGAAAGCATCCTTGCTCCTTTCTTCAAGTTTCTGGAAGTTGTGTTTGACCTGCTTGTTCCGGTAGTTATTGCCCAGATCATTGATGTAGGTATTGCAGGAAATAACCGTCCATACACTGTCGGACGATTTTTTATTCTGATCCTCATGGCTGCCGCAGGACTCACTGTCAGCATCATTGCCCAGTTTTTTGCAGCCAAAGCCAGTGTAGGATTTGCCACTGAATTGAGACAAGCAGTATACGATCACGTACAGAAACTTTCTTATACTGAGCTGGATACCCTCGGAACAGATACTCTGATCACACGTCTTACTGATGATATCAACCAGGTACAAAATGGAGTTAATATGGGACTGAGACTTCTTCTTCGAAGTCCGTTTGTAGTACTGGGATCCATGGTCATGGCTTTTACCATTAATACAAGATGTGCTCTGATCTTTGCAGTTGCAATTCCGGTATTGTTTCTTGTGGTATTTGTAATCATGTATCTCAGCATTCCTTTATTTGGAAAAGTACAGGCACGACTCGATTCTGTTACCAGACTTACGCGTGAAAATCTGACCGGTGTTCGTGTCATCCGTGCTTTCTGTCGCGAGGAAGAAGCTGTTCGTGAATTTGATGAGAGCAATATCATGCTTACAAAGCTGAATGAATTTGTCGGAAAACTTTCGGCACTTCTCAACCCGGTAACCTATGTTCTGATCAATATCGCTACAGTCATTCTGATCAACCAGGCCGGTCTTCAGGTCAGCCTGGGCAACATGCAGCAGGGTCAGGTTGTTGCACTTTACAATTATATGGCACAGATGATCGTAGAGCTTATAAAACTTGCTTCTCTGATCATTACTCTGAATAAGTCTGCTGCATGTGCTAACCGTGTTGCAGACATCCTGAAAGTAAAAACATCGATGGATTACCCGGAATTTTCAGCTTCATCAGCTGCCACTTCCGAAACTGCTATCAAATTCAATCATGTTACGTTTACTTACGCAGATGCCAGTGCTCCCAGCCTCAGCGATATTAGTTTCTCTGTAAAAAAAGGACAGACTGTCGGCATTATCGGTGGTACCGGAAGCGGAAAATCTACCCTGGTCAATCTGATCGCGCGTTTCTATGATACAACAACCGGCAGCATCATGATGGATGGACAGGATATTCGAAGTTACAGTCAGCATGATCTCCGCCATAAGGTTGGAGTAGTCCCACAACATGCCGCACTTTTTAAAGGCAGCATCCGCGAAAATATGAAGTGGGGACTCCCTGATGCTTCTGATGAAGAAATCTGGAATGCACTTACTACTGCCCAGGCACGTGAGGTTGTAGAGAATAAAGATGGACAGCTTGACTTTAAATTAGAGCAAAACGGACGTAATCTGTCCGGTGGACAGCGCCAGCGTCTCACTATTGCACGGGCAGTTATCAAACATCCGGAATTTCTGATTCTGGATGACAGTGCCAGTGCACTGGATTTTGCGACAGATGCTACGCTTCGCAAATCTCTGCATCAGCTGAGCGGAAACATCACTACTTTTCTGGTATCTCAGCGTGCTGCAAGCATCCGCCAGGCAGATATAATCCTTGTTCTGGATGATGGTGAGGTTGCCGGAAAGGGAACACATAACGAGCTGATCCGTACCTGTGAAACTTATCGCGAAATTTATTTCTCACAGTTTCCAGAAGAACGGGCACAATATCCCACTTTATCAGACAGGACTTCGGAGGTGACATTATGAGCAAACAGAACACTTCTTCAGCAAATGTATCCAGTATGGAAACCCTCCGCAAGGTTCTCCGTTTTATCGGACGATACCGTTTTCTCCTGATTTTAAGCATTATCCTTGCAGCCGTATCTGTTATTCTGCAGTTATATGTGCCGGTACTCTTTGGAGATGCTATTGATCAGGTTGTTGCAGAACATGAAGTTAATTTTACCATGATGTGGTACTATCTGAGCAGAATTCTTGTAATGGTCATCATCTCCAGTATTGCTACCTGGATCATGAACGTCATCAACAACCGCATGACCTTCCGCACCGTACAGGACATCCGTTCCAAAGCGATCCGTCACATCCAGAAGCTTCCACTCTCCTATCTGGACAGTCATAGCACAGGTGATATCATCAGCCGGATCATTGCCGATACAGATATACTTTCAGATGGTCTTCTGCTCGGTTTTACGCAGTTGTTTTCCGGAATTATCACGATCATCGGAACTTTAATTTTTATGTTTTCTAAAAATATCTGGATCACTCTGATGGTTATCCTTCTCACACCGGTAAGCTTCTTGGTTGCAAGATTCATTTCTTCACGTTCTTTCCATATGTTCCGGAAACAAAGTGATGCACGCGGCCGTCAGACAGCTCTTATTGAAGAAATGATCGGAAATCAGAAAATCGTGCAGGCATTTGGCTATGAAAATAAATCATCCGTACGTTTTGCTGAAATCAACGAAGAATTAAAAGAATGCAGCCAGAAAGCTGTTTTTTACAGCAGTCTTACCAATCCTTCGACACGTTTTGTCAACAATGTTATCTATGCAGGAGTTGCTCTGGTTGGTGCATTTATGATCCCGGGCGGTGCTCTTACTGTCGGTGGTCTGTCTGTACTGCTGGCTTATGCAAATCAGTATATGAAGCCATTCAATGATATCAGTTCTGTTATCACCGAACTTCAGAATGCCCTTGCCTGTGCGAGCAGAATCTTCGCCCTTCTGGAAGAAACACCGGAATGTCAGGATTCTCAGGAAGAATTGTCAGATGTAAAAGGCAGAGTCGACATTGAAAATGTAAGTTTCCGCTATGTTCCTGACAAAAAGCTGATTGAAAACTTCAATCTTCATGCAGAGCCAGGTAAACGAATAGCAATCGTCGGACCAACCGGATGCGGCAAAACAACATTCATCAATCTTCTGATGCGTTTCTATGATGTTACAAAAGGAACGATTTCCATTGACGGACATCCGATCGATCAGATTTCACGCCATTCCCTGCGAAGCAGTTTTGGTATGGTTCTTCAGGAAACCTGGATCAAAAACGGAACTGTACGTGATAATATTAATATAGGTAAACCGGATGCTACAGATGAAGAAATTATAGAAGCAGCAAAGCGGTCACACAGCTGGGAATTTATCCGCCGTCTTCCGAATGGTCTTGATTCTCTTTTAAAAGAAGACAGCTTAAGTCAGGGAGAAAAACAGCTTCTCTGTATTACCCGTGTCATGCTCTGCCTGCCTCCAATGCTGATTCTTGACGAGGCAACCTCAAGCATCGACACCCGTACCGAGCTTCTGGTTCAGGAAGCATTTGACCGTCTTATGGAAGGACGAACAAGCTTTATCGTAGCGCACCGTCTTTCTACTATTCGAAATGCTGATGAAATTCTCGTTATGAAAGACGGAAGTATCATCGAACAGGGTTCACATGATGAACTTATGGCCAGAGGCGGTTTCTATCAAAACCTTTATAACAGTCAGTTTGTCAAAGTAGCTGAATAAATTTCAAAAAAAATCCGTCAGCGCAGATTTACATTTTATATGTACTCTGTCCTGGCGGATTCTTTATTCAAAACCTCTGAGATTTTTATTCTGAAAGTTATATTTTCTGTGCAGCCAGATATTCCTCTGTAAGTGCAACCGCATCGCGGATACAGTCCGGACAGCTGCGAAGAACCTTTCCTGTTTCCACACCTTTTAATTCTCTGCAAAGATAAGAACCATTCTGTTCCTGGAACTTCTTTACATATTCTTTTACTTTTTTGTAAGTATCTGCCTTCGTCGGTTTTCCATTATCCAGATTTCCGACACTGTTCTCCAATCCAATGACCATGATCATTCCGGAAAGCGCACCACATACTTCCATCATTCCCATTCCAAATCCAAAACCCTCGGAAATACGGAACATCTCTTCTTCCTTGATTCCAAATTCTTTACAGAATGCACATGCTACGGCCTGTGCACAGTTATATCCTTTGTTATGAAATGCAATTGCCTGCTCTGCTTTTGTACTCATTTTCCTTCCTCCCGAATTTATCATCTGATTTAGATCTTTTCTGTTTGTACTTATTAATTATAACAGATTGCTAACGATATATCCAGTTACATTCACGGAAGTTGACCAGGCTGCTGAAACAGAGTGAAGAGTAACTGTTGTATAATTTCTTATTAAATGTTATAATTATACATAAATAGCCATGCTAAAGAATGTATTTATAAATGCGCCAGACAAAAAGCTGAACAAATACAAATTTTGTCTGATAATCTCACATATTTTTTGTGTATACAATTTGCAATTGTATCTTGACAGTTTACGGTAAAAAGTGCTATTTTAACCTTGAAATTCTAAAAAAACATATGACGAGGTGCAAAAACATGCAGGAATTAAAACCAATTAAAGAAGGTAAAGTACGTGAGATCTATGATAATGGTGACAGTCTGATCATGGTTGCTACTGACCGTATCAGCTGTTTTGATGTTATCCTTAATAACGAAGTAACCAAGAAAGGAACTGTACTTACACAGATGTCCAAATTCTGGTTTGATCTGACTGAGGATATTCTTCCTAATCACATGATTTCTGTTGATGTGAACGACATGCCTGAGTTTTTCCAGCAGGAAAAATATGACGGAAAATCTATGATGTGCCGTAAACTGAACATGCTTCCGATTGAATGTATCGTTCGCGGATATATCACAGGAAGCGGCTGGAAGAGCTATCAGGAAAATGGTACCGTATGCGGAATCACACTTCCTGAAGGATTAAAGGAATCCGATAAACTTCCTGAGCCAATCTACACCCCGTCAACCAAAGCTGAGATCGGTGACCACGATGAGAACATCTCTTACGAGCAGAGCATTGATCATCTTGAAAAACATTTCCCTGGCAGAGGTCGTGAACTTGCCGAAAAGCTTCGTGACAATACAATCGCTCTTTACAAAAAATGTGCTGAATATGCACTTGAAAAGGGAATTATTATTGCAGATACCAAATTTGAATTTGGTCTTGACGAAGACGGAAACATGGTAATCGGAGATGAAATGCTGACACCTGACAGTTCTCGTTTCTGGCCGGCAGACGGATATGAAGCAGGACATGGACAGCCATCCTTTGACAAACAGTTTGCACGTGACTGGCTGAAAGCAAATCCTGACAATGACTGGACACTGCCACAGGAAATTGTTGACAAAACTATTGAGAAATATCTGCAGGCATACAAAATGCTCACAGGTAAAGATCTCGACTAATACATATATAAAGGAGTGAATTTTACGAGTGGACACGAGTGACACTTACCGACTGATTATTCTGATCATACTACTGGCATTATCTGCGTTTTTTTCTTCAAACGAGACAGCACTGATGGCAGTAAATAAAATAAGGCTGCGAACTCTTGCAGATGAGGGAAATAAACGTGCAGCCAAGGTTCTGGACATTGTTGAGAACCACACAGCAAAGATGCTCAGTGCCATCCTGATTGGAAATAACCTTGTTAATATTACCGCTTCTTCCCTTGCCACTTCGCTGGCATATAGTTTTGGCGGCTATATGGTGAGTATCGCCACCGCTGCACTGACTGTAGCTATCCTGATATTCGGTGAAATCACCCCTAAGAATTACGCTACACTGAATGCAGAAAAGATCACGTTACGTTATATACCTGTGTTAAATTTGTTTATGACACTCATGACACCTTTTATCTTCATTATCAATTTATTCTCAAGAGTGTTTATGAAACTGCTCCACGTAGATCCTGACGCTGCCAGCCAGTCTATGACTGAAGAAGAACTGCGTACAATTGTTGATGTCAGTCATGAAGACGGTGTCATAGAATCTGACGAAAAGAAAATGATCTACAATGTGTTTGATCTGGGCGATGCGAATGCCAAGGATATTATGGTTCCAAGAGTTAATGTGACCTTTGCAGACGTTGACTCCAGTTATGAAGAACTGATTGATATTTTCCGTGAAGATCGTTTTACCCGTCTTCCTGTATATGAAAACAGCCAGGACAATATCGTTGGCATCATCAACATGAAAGATCTTCTGTTATATGACCCGAAAGATTCTTTCAATATCCGTGATTATCTGCGTAAGCCACATTTTACTTATGAATACAAAGATATTTCGGAACTTCTCGTTGAAATGCGTGAATCCACCTTCAACATTGCAATTGTTCTTGATGAATACGGTGAAATGACTGGTCTCATTACCCTGGAAGATATCCTTGAAGAGATTGTCGGTGAAATTCATGATGAATATGATGAAGGTGAAAATGAACTGATCAAAAAGATTTCTGACCATGAATATATCATAGAAGGCTCTATGAGCCTTGATGATATAAATGATCATCTTGGAACTGAGCTTGATTCTGAAGATTATGATTCTCTCGGTGGTCTTATCATCGAACATCTGGATCGACTTCCGGTTGCCGGTGATCAGGTTATTACAGACGATGGTATTCGTCTGGTAGTTGATAAGCTTGATAAAAACCGTATCGAAAGTGTGCGTGTTTTTGTTCCTGAAAAATCTGACAAAACAGAATCTGACGATTCTGAACCTTCCAGTGAAGCGTAAAAATCGTGTGCCTCAGGGCACACGATTTTTATGTTTTACAGTACGTGTTTTCTTCATACACGAATACATATTGTTGATTATCTATGCATATTTCTGATATAAAAAGCAATTTGATATGGCAATCTCTCTTCCGGTGTTTTCAATTCATTTCCTAAAATTTTTCTGATGTTTCCAATTCGATATAACACCGTATTACGATGTGTGTATAATTCTGCAGCAACTGCCTGAATACTTCCGTTATGTTTCAGATATAATTTAAGAGTTTCCACGTAACCCGCATTATATTTGCGGTCATGTTCTTCCAGATCTGCCAGGCACTCATTTTCCATCTCATTTAATATTTCTTTATCTTCAATCATATAAAGCAGTCGATACATGCCGCAATCATCGAATTTTACCACCTGCTTTTTTTGTGTGATTGCAATATGTGCAGCTGCTTTTGCTCTCTTATAGCTGACTGAAAGCCGTGAAATATCCATACATTTACTTCCCAGTCCAACACAAAGTTCCACACCAGGCATACGCTTTTTTCCTCTTTTTAATGCACCCTCTACAAGATTACATAAGTACTCTTCCGAAAGCGCATTTGCCACCAGCACAAAATCAGAATTATAGTAAAAAAAACTTGCATTATGCGAAATATCCTCCAGATATACCTGTATTCGATAAGACATTTTTTTCCGTTCCACTGTATCCATCGCGTCCAGGCCTTCAAACGTCATAAGAAGCACCTGAAAGCTTCCATCCACATCAAAATGCTGCAATAATTCCTTTCTGTAAGCTTTCTGATTTTCAGGTGTCTCAATAGCTGCAATCAACGCTGATGCGATCTGCTCATCCGTATTATCCTGGAGAAATACATGAATACTAAAATCTTTTATCATGTCTGACAGATGCACTTCCCAGGGTACTGTAAGGAGCGGCAGGTCATTTTCATCACAATATGCCTGTAATTCTTCCGGAACGTCATTGATGTACTGCCCAACATTAATGATCAGACCGGAAGCATGATACTTATTCAGCTTCCTTGCCAGATTCATCCAGTCTTCTTTTTCCGGAAATCCCAAACCTGTTGTCACTGCAAGTTCCTTGCCCCAAAAATTCTGTATGATCGTTGTATCTTCCAAAAGATGCACCCAGCTTATCGAATTTGCCCAGCCATTCCGGCCAGCCAGAAACTTCATTTCATACCTCTGTTCAGCTGTCAGTATCATATCCTCTATTGTAAAACTCATAGTCCCTCCCACCATATTTATAGAATTTGCACTTCTGACTCTTCTCCAATTATTATAGCATATCATTGTGCTGTAAGCACATATTTTGCTCTGTATTTTTAGAATTCGCCCCTATAGATTTTGTTTATTTTTGTGCTATACTGTAATTAACATAAAAAATATTTAAAGGAGGCGTTGTTATGAAGTTCGATATTTATACAGATGCACAGGATATACTTCCTATCCCGGAATGGATCACAACAGAACGTTATATGTATTGTGATAATTTTGCAACTGACTATGATAACTATGGTCATAAAGGTTTTCTTTCATTTGTCAGACATCTGCTTCACATATAATTAACGCTTCCTTTTCAAAAAGGACATCCCTGAACGTGGGATGTCCTTTTTCTTCTATAACTCTTAACCTTATCTGCTTACAACTGCCGATCTACAGCTTCAGGAATTCTGGCTTAATTGCTGTCGCCCAAATCTCTTTAAGCCGTTCCAGGGAATATCCTGCATTGGCAGGACTGGTTGACGGAAGTTTTTGTGCTTCAATTCCATTCACTGGATAAATGTATTTGCAATAAAGTTCATAAGCTTTTCCACCATTTGTGTAAATTGTCTGAATATCAGCAGTTTCCAGTATTCTGGACAGATCATTTGGAATTACGTCATGGATACTTGCATCTGAAGAACCCTTGATTTCACAGCTTTGGATCACATCCCACACCGCAATATGGTGTGCAAGCAACATTTTCTTCTTTTCTTCTATTGTCTGTGGCACCTCACATCCCAGAATTTCCGCAATCACTTTCCAGAAACGATTCTGCTTATGTCCGTAAAAAAATTTCTGCTCTCTGGACTTCACTGACGGAAAACTTCCGAGTATCAAAATCCGAGAGTTTTCATCATATACAGGATCGATTGTATGTTCCATATGCTATCCTCTTTTCTTCCAGATTTTATTTTTACAGATTTTCCATCACAAAACGATGTGCATTTTCATAAAAGATCTTTTCTGTCAGTTCTTCTGTAAAGCCATGTTTCAGAAGTTCTTCTCTCAATAACGGAATAGACTGTACTCCATTTATCCCCTCCGGAAAATGTCCGCTACAGCCGTCAAAATCACCGCCTATGGCAAGGCAGTCTTCGCCTCCCATTTCCAGTACTGCATCCATATGCTTCAAAAGATCCGATATCTTTGGTTTCTCTCCCACAAATGCGGCACAAAAATTCATTCCAATAAGCCCTTTTCTGCTGATCAGTTCCGCAAGATGACTCTTTTGAATATTACGAGGCATATTCCATACTTCTCTTATATCAGAATGAGATGCCATAATCGGCTTGTCTGTTATCTCAAACAAATCTTCAACTCCCTGGTCTGACAGATGTGAAACGTCTATTACGATTCCCTGATCCAACAGATCTTTTACGATTGTTTTTCCCTCAGAAGTCAATCCTCTGGTCTGGTCAAACGCAGCTCCACATGCATATTTATTTTCATAATTCCAGGCAGGCATTGCAAAACGAAATCCCATTTCATAAGCTGTTTCAATATGATTTCCCATAACAGACAAATCTTCAATAGATAAAAATGCAGCTGCCTTTCCCTGTCTGTGTGCTTTCTCCATTTCCGCTCCATTATGGCACAAAGCAATCTTACGGTTTTCATCCTCAAGATATGCCATAGCGCGATGATAAAGCCGCAGGAAATCCCGGTCAGGATCTTCTCTGTCCAGTTTTTGCGCATCCTTCCAGACAGCAAAAATCTGTGTATATTTTTCCACAAAATCTCCTGCTCTTCTCAGATCCAGATCACCTGAATTCTCGTCCAGGCTGTCTCCAGGTTTTACAATTTCAGTCAGTGTGTCTGCATGACAGTCAAAATAATTCATATTATTTTAAATCCCTCACTTTCTCTCATATAAGTAAAGCTTTACCTCTTTCTTCCATCTGCTTTCTTTCTGTTTTCCATCTCCCTGGATGCTTCACAGGTCAGATTTTTCCGCTCCAATTACTAACGACAAAGCAGCACACAGGTTTCACAATGCTCTGTCGCAGGAAACATGTCGACCGGCACAGCTGTAACAGCTTTATATCCATGCCTGGTCAGATATTTAAGATCACGTGCGAGTGTTGCAGGATTACAGGAAACATAAACTACGCGTTTCGGATTCAGTGTTACAACGGAAGACAGGAATTTCTCATCACTTCCGCTCCGCGGCGGGTCCATAAATACAACATCTGCATTTTCACCCTCATCTGCCATCTGACGCATAAATACGCCCGCATCGTTCCGGTAAAAACGAACATTTTTAATCCCATTACGTTTGGCATTGACAATAGCATCTTTTACTGCATCCGGGTTCAGTTCCACACTGATGACTTCTTTTGCCTTCTCACTGGCGATCAGACCAATCGTTCCAATTCCACAGTACGCATCAATCACACGTTCTTTACCAGTCAGGCCGGCAAGCTCAATTGCCTTTGCATATAATTTCTCAGTCTGAACCGTATTTACCTGATAGAAAGATTTTGAAGAAATACGGAATGTACAGCCGCATAGTTCGTCTTCAATATATCCTTTCCCATAAAGTACGGTTTCTTTATCTCCAAGGATCATGCTGGTCTTCTGATTATTTACGTTCAGAACGATTGTTGTGATTTCCGGATGCAGTTTAAGCAGAGCCTTTACAAAATTATTCTTAGATGGCAGGATTGGAGAACCCAGAACAAGAACAACCATTACCTGTCCGCTGTGATGTCCGACACGCACCAGTACGTGGCGAAATAATCCATAGCCGGTATCTTCATTATAAGTCTTAATCTTAAAGGATTTCAAAAGACCTCGAATATCACATATAATTGCATCTGCACGTTTATCTTCGATCAGGCATTCATCAACAGGAACTATGAAATGCGTTCCCTGCTGATAAGTTCCGGAGATTACTGTGCCGTCTTTTCGATGTCCGAAGACTGCATGCACTTTGTTTCTGTAATGGAACGGATCCTCCATTCCGATGATTTTCTCCGTCTTGCAGTATGGCTTAAGAAGTTTGTTCACCTGATTCTGTTTCTTTTTGAGCTGTTTTTCATATGGTATATCCAATAGCTGACATCCACCGCACTTTCCATGAACAGGACAAAGTGATTTCTCTTTTGTATTATTATTTCTGATCTTTCGTTTCTTTTCTGTCTTTTTATCGCTTTTCATTTCGCTCATTTATTTTACTCCCTCTTCGTTAAATTCCGGTATAAAGCTTTCCTTCGCAGTCTCACCTTCCTGAATGAATCCATTGTTCAGCCCAAGTGAAAGCGCATAATCAAGTAAACGTTCATATTCTCTGTCCGTCACTTTACGTGACAGCTTCGGATCATCTTTCATTGCAGGCATCGGTGTGTACTGGTTCATGATACTTATATAAATTCTGTCTCCATAAGTTTCATACAGATATTTCAATACTTCCCTGGAGTTTTTAACATGTCCCGGCAAAAGCAGATGACGAACGATCACGCCTTTTTTCATCATACCACGCTCATCAAATTCTGGATTTCCGACCTGCTGCACCATTTCTTCCAGAGCATCCTTTGCAATCTGCGGATAGTCTGGTGCATGAGAATATTTCCCGGCCAGTTCCGGATCCATGTATTTGAAATCCGGAAGAAAAATGTCTACCAGACCTTCCAGCATTTCCAGACTGCCCGCTTTTTCATATCCACTACTGTTATAAACAACCGGTATCTTCAGCCCATGCGCTCTGGCATTTTCCAGTGCCAGTGCAACCTGTGGCAGAAAATGACCAGCTGTTACCAGATTAATATTATTCGCACCCTGTCCCTGCAGTTGAAAAAAAAGTTCTGCGAGATGTTCCACGGTAATCTTTTTCCCGGTCTGTCCTCTGGATATCTTATTATTCTGACAAAATCTGCACCCAAGTGAACAGCCTGAAAAAAACACTGCACCTGATCCTTCTTTTCCTGAAATGCACGGTTCCTCCCACATGTGGAGAGCCGCCCTCGCAACCAGAATCTCCGCATCCACGCCACAAAATCCTTTTTGTCCATCCAGGCGGTTTACACCACAGTTTCTCGGACAAAGGCTGCATTTTTTCATCCATGACTGCATTTTCTCTTTTTCGTTCATGCGTTTCTCTCCTGTAGTTTCCTGAGATTTTCTTACTTATCATATCAAAATTTCCCTGAAAAGTCGATAGCCTGTTACTGTTCACTTCGTTCACAGTAACTTCATACGTTGACAAATATAATGTCTTATTTTATAATTGTATGCATAGTTGTACCGCGGATTTCTGTCCTGAGTATTTTATATGCTTGGGATTTTTTTATTCAGCAAATCACTTTATAAAATTGCCGTCTTACCGTACTAAATTAAACTTGAGGAGGTATGTATATGAGACAGATTTCAGGTAATAAATTACTGGTAAAAGCCTTAAAAGAAGAAGGTGTGACTACCTTATTCGGTTATCCTGGTGCATGTACCATTGATATAAGTGATGAGTTATACAAACAGAGCGGAATTGATATTATTCTTCCGAGACATGAACAGGCATTGGTCCATGAAGCAGATGCCTATGCAAGAACAACCGGTAAAGTCGGTGTCTGTCTTGTAACCAGCGGCCCTGGAGCTACCAATCTCGTCACCGGACTTGCCACTGCCAACTATGACAGTGTTCCACTTGTATGCTTCACCGGTCAGGTTGCAAGACATCTGATCGGAAACGATGCTTTCCAGGAAGTTGATATTGTCGGAATCACTCGAAGCATTACCAAATATGGCGTTACCGTTCGTAACCGTGAGGATCTTGGACGCATTATCAAGGAAGCGTTTTATATTGCCAGAACCGGACGTCCCGGACCAGTACTTATTGACCTGCCAAAAGACGTTATGGCGGAACTGGGCAGTGCCGAATATCCAAAGAATGTCAATATTCGTGGATATAAGCCTAACACCAGTGTTCATATGGGACAGCTCAAAAGAGCTCTTAAGATGCTTCTCAAAGCCAAAAAGCCTCTGTTTCTGGCAGGCGGCGGTGTTAACATTTCCAATGCAAACGAAATTTTTACCTCTGTTGTCGAAAAAACTCAGGTTCCGGTTGTAACTACTGTTATGGGACGCGGTGCTATCTCTACCAGACATCCTCTTTTTATCGGAAATCTTGGTATGCACGGTGCTTATGCCGCCAATATGGCTGTAACTAACTGTGATCTGCTTTTCTCCATCGGAACACGCTTTAATGACAGAATTACCGGCAAGCTTCACGAATTTGCGCCGAATGCACAAATTGTACATATAGACATTGACACTGCTTCTATCTCCAGAAATATTCATGTTGATATTCCGATTGTTGCAGATGCCAAAGAAGCGATTACGAAAATGGCAGAATATGTAACAGAATGCAGCACCGAAAAATGGCGTGCGGAAATTGAAGCATGGAAAAACGAACATCCGCTTTCCATGAAAAATCGTCCATTAATGGGACCTCTTGATATCTTTCAGGAAATCAACAGACAGTTTGACAAAGCAATCATTGTCACAGATGTGGGACAGCATCAGATGCTGACATCTCAGTTTGTCGATATTACGGAAAACCGTAAGCTTATCATGTCCGGTGGGCTTGGAACCATGGGCTATGGTCTTCCTGGTGCGATCGGCGCACAGATTGGCAATCCCGACACTCCGGTCATTTCCATATCCGGAGACGGCGGTATACAGATGAATATTCAGGAGCTGGCAACTGCCGTTCTTGAGGAATTACCGATTATCAACTGTATTTTTAATAATACTTATCTTGGAATGGTGCGTCAATGGCAGAAGCTTTTCTACGGAAAGCGCTATTCTATGACCAATTTAAGATCCGGTGCACTCTCCCGGCGTACTGACGGTCAGGAATATCCAAAATACACCCCTGACTTTATCAGGCTGGCAGAAAGCTATGGAGCAAAAGGAATCCGCGTAACCAAACGTGAGGAAATTGCTGCAGCTTTTGAAGAAGCTCGCAAGAGTACCAAAGTACCTACTGTGATCGAATTTATCATCGATCCTGAAGAAATGGTTTATCCAATGGTCAAACCAGGTGGAACTCTGGCTGATCTGATCATGGACTGTTAGGAGGAAGCAGGAATGGATAAAGGAATGAAAACTAGATGGATCTCTCTTTACGTTGAAAACCAGGTTGGTGTACTGTCCAAAATTTCCGGGCTGTTTTCCGGAAAATCTTATAATCTGGACAGTCTTACTGTAGGTACTACAGAAGATCCGACAGTCTCCAGAATGACCATTGCAACCGTCAGTGATGACGAGACGTTTGAGCAGATCAAAAAACAGCTCAATCGTATGGTGGAAGTTATCAAGGTCATCGACTTTACAGATGTATTTGTCCGCATGAAAGAGATTCTTTATATAAAAGTCAAAAAATGCACTGCATCTGACAAAGCAGAACTGTTTCAGATTGCAGAAACCTTTAAAGCACGAGTTATTGATTATGGTCACGACAGTCTGCTTCTGGAATTTGTTCAGACTGCAACCAAGAATGATGCAGTTGTCAAACTGATCAAAGAAGAATTTAAGAACATAGAAGTGGTTCGCGGCGGAAGCGTGGGCATCGAGTCCATCAATATGATGGAGCGCTGATGCCCTTTCCGCAAAATCATTAGTCAATCAGATCATTCTGAAATCTCGAGAGATGTTCATAAGGAAGGATCAGGCGGCCGCGGTATAAACCGCAGCCGTCATTGATCAGGCTGTTATTTACAGCAGCAAACATATTCACATCCAGTTTGGACAGATCCAGTCCAAGAAGTTTCATCCCTCTCTCATAAGCCTCATCAAAATACACACATTCTCCTTCTGGAATTGCATCTCTTCTGGCTCTTTCGTTTTCCTGCTTTTTTTCATATCCCAGATGATTTGCCGATCCGATCTCTGCAATATCATCCATTGTTTTTGTTCGAAGCTGTACTTCCATATACGATCTGGAACTGTTATCATAAAATGTAATATGAAGAGACTGATATTCATCAGAAGCCGTTCCGTGAATATAATCTCTGTAATATGGTTTTACATCTTCATTCAAAAGTGGAGAACCGCTTTTTTTAATACCATTTGCCGGTTCAGCAGTAAATCCTCTCTCCTCGAGAAACCCCGGAAGTACATTTGCTATCTGATACAGATATTTCAGTTCTTCTCTCTCCCGGTCATCTTCACTTTTCAGATGACATCTTGGCATGGAAATCACAATGCGATAAGCGATAAAATCCCTGAAACAGCTGAGACGGTTTTTCAGTTCAGCCAACGGTGGATATTCCCCATGCTCCCTATAATAATTATAAATATATTCTACTATATATCCATTAAACTTTTCCTCTGCGCGTATCAGGGATTTGATCCTTCCCTTAAATGTAAAGGCCAGAAACGGATATTCTCTGGACATATATTTATAAAATTCTCTTATCTGCTGAGACTGTGCGGTAAGGAAATCATTATGTTCCAGCAGTTCTCTGATAAGAATCAGGAAATTACAGTGAATCATATCAATTTCATTATGCGTCTTTTTTGCATCTTCTCTCAGATCATGTATGTAATTATGCAGAATACGAAGAATCGTATTACCTGAATAAAGATAATCATTTAATGTAATCATATAATGTCACTCCTTTTCCCCCATTTTACCAGAAAGAACCATATTATCAAGCTTTATATATTATTCTTTTATTCTTTTGTTGACATAAACCTCAAAGGAAAGCTAAAATAAGACAAAACACCTGCCGGGAACGAAAGGATTTGAAAATTATGGATGGTCTGCAGTTCGAACATCGCTGCGCAGAATTATTAAGATATCGAGGATTTCACAAAGTCACCGTGACCAAAGGCAGTGGTGACCAGGGTGTTGATATCCTCGCACAGAAAAACGGAATAAAATTTGGTATTCAATGCAAATACTATTCTCATCCAGTAGGAAACAAGGCCATTCAGGAAGCTTACGCAGGTGCTGATTTTTATGACTGTGATAAAGCCATGGTCATGACTAACAGCACCTTTACAAAAGCGGCCAGAGAACTTGCAGATAAGCTTGAAGTTGAATTGTGGGAACACTGCTCCCCAAATGGAAGTTCCTCTTTTCTCTCAAAAAGCATGCGGATCTTTAACATATTTTTTCTGATTTGCGGCATCGGCATGTTTATTTCTTCCAGACTTTTAAATTTTCCAGATAGTACGATTCTTAATTATATGAGTCTTTTGATGCTGATTTTTGCAGCTTTGACCGGTCTGATCGGCTGGAATTTCTTTCTTACCTGCATCATTTCCGGACTGCTCTACTTTGGTTACTTTTTATTGGCAATACTTCCGGTGATTTTTGTCTCGGATTCCAACTGGTATGGTCTCCTGCTGCTTCTGCCTTCTGTTATCACAGTCACGCATGCTTTATACGCGAGATTTCGTAATAAAGATTCTGATCAGTAACAGAGTTCCTGCATCAGATCATGTACCGTTGTCATTTCGCGAATACGATCAACATTTTCTCCACAGAATATAAGACCATCTTCAATGTTTCCCTGAACAGCTTCGATCAGTGCTTTCGTAATGCAATACGGAACTGTTCGGGGATCACATTTTTCCAGACAATTATAACACTTTGTAACTGGTTTTCTGGAAATCTCCAGCTCTTTAATAAATTTGTTTCTGAGAGCTCTTCCCGGCATTCCCACAGGGCTCTGAATAATCTGAATATCTTTTTTTTCTGCCTGAATATATGCCTGTTTATATAAATCAGATGCATCACACTCTTTGGTTGCTACAAATCTGCTGGCTATCTGTACACCATCCGCTCCTAATTCCATCACATGCTCGATGTCATTTCTGTCAAAAATTCCTCCGGCAACAACAACCGGTATCTTCGTCTGAAATTTTTCCTCATACTCTTTCTTGCATGCAATGATTTCTCTGATTTCCTTATCGTAATCCAGATTTTCCATATCTTTTAACTGCTCTCTTGAAAATCCCAGATGTCCTCCGGCTTTTGGTCCTTCAACCACAATAAAATCTGCTGTGCGCTGATAACGATGAGCCCACATCTTTAAGATCAGTTGTGTTGCTCTTCTGGAAGAAACAATAGGTGCAATCTTTGTCACACTGTCTCCCACAAGCTTCGGCAGATCCATCGGAAGACCTGCGCCGCTTATGATCACGTCTGCTCCTGCTCTGACTGCTTCCTCTACATGTTCTTTATAGTGCTTAAGAGCAACCATAATATTTACTCCTACCAGACCTTTCCCTCCTGCAATTTCTTTTGCACGACTGATATGTTTTCTGATTGCTATTCGATTACATCCTGCCTGGTCTTTCTCAAATCCTTCTTCATCATAACCAATCTGTGCTGTTGAAATGATACCTATTCCGCCTTCCGCTGCAACAGCTCCTGCAAGATTGCTCCTGCTCACACCTACTCCCATACCACCTTGTATAATTGGCTTTTCTGCTGTCAGTTCGCCTATCTGAAGAGGTTTTAAACCTTTTTTATCCATATTTATCCTTACTCCTCCAATTATTTTATTTTGATAATCAAACTATTTTACAGTATATACCTTTCTCGCATTTATGTCAATGTATTATCGAATCATTTTCTTTGTCATATAGTTTTCGAAACTACATATATAAAAAACAAAAAGGAAAGACCTCATCAGTCTTTCCCATTCGTTCCAAATACTTTTCGCATATGGATATTCATAATATAGTAATACATAACAATTAATAAACCACCTGCCAGAACCCATGCTGCCGGTCCCGCAAGACAGACCCCCGGATAACTTCGAATTTTACCTGCAATCACTGCGACTACTGCACGACCTATCAGTTCAGCTACTCCTGCCATCATCGGCAATAACCCATATCCAAGCCCCTGTATACCATTTCTGTAGATATTTACAATTGCAAGCGGAATAAAGAAAATTCCAATACACTTCAGGTAAATATCAACAGAACTCATGATCACCTGTACATCTTCTGAAACGAACAGATACGTCATATACTTTCCGGCTGTCATAATAAATGTAGCTGCTACAACAGAATATATGGCACCGATGATCGTACAAGCTTTAAAACCTTCCCGTATTCGTTTTACGGATCCTGCCCCCATATTCTGTGCACCATAGGTTGCCATCGTAGTCCCCATTGCCACATATGCCTGGGTCACTACCTGTTCAATTTTGCCTGCTGCCGTATATGCTGCTACGAGTGTGGATCCCAGAATGTTCAGAGAAGACTGCACCATCATGGTTCCAATCGCTGTGATCGAATACTGTAGAGCCATCGGTATTCCAATTCTTAACTGGTTTTTATAGATTGTACTTCCAACCTGAAAATCATCTCGTTTGAGATGAAGCACCGGCACCTTTGCAATAATATAAAACAGACAAAGAATTCCGGCTGCCCCCTGGGCTATCACAGTTGCCACTGCAGCACCCTTTGTGCCCATGTGAAAACCAATAATCAGCAGCAGATCCAGCACAATATTCAAAAGTGCACTGATGATCAGAAAATACAGCGGAAGCTTGCTGTTACCAAGTGCTCTCAGAATGCTGGATAACAGATTATAAAGCATCTGCGCCAGAATTCCTCCGCTGACGATCATAATATATGCATAAGCATCTGCAAAAATATCTGATGGTGTATTCATTAGAATCAGAAGCGGTTTCATAAATGCCATAAACAGAACAGTCAGAAAGGCTCCAACGATAAAGGACAATATACCTGCTCCTGCAACCGTCTTTCGCATTCCTTCCATATCTCCCGCTCCAAACTTCTGAGCTGTCAGCACTGTAAATCCAGCCGTCATACCAACTACAAATCCATAGATCAGAAACATGATCGTACCAGTACTTCCAACCGCTGCCAATGCCCTGTTTCCAACAAATTTTCCAACGATTACTGCATCTGCCATATTGTAAAACTGCTGAAAAACATTTCCAATAAAAATAGGCATTGTAAAGCTTAGAATTATTTTCATCGGATTCCCAACAGTCATATCATTCTGCATTGATTTCATTCTATTTTCCTTCCTGTCTCATTCTATCCAGCAGCTTCGTATATATATTCTCCACAAACCATGGCTCTGTAGACTTTTTCAATGCTTCTTCCGGTGTGAACCAGGCAACTCCGCTGTTTTCATCAGCCTTTATTGAAACAGTTTCCCCGGAATCTGCCTCCAGAAGGTAGGTAACATTAAGATGCAGGTGACTGGAAACATAATTGCCATTTTTGGTATGTCCATCCACCGTAAGTACCTCAATAGAAAAAATATCATCCGTCACCGGACATACATTTTTAATTCCGGTTTCTTCTCTGACTTCACGCATGGCAGTTGCCAGAAGATCTGTCTCACCGTCTGCATGCCCGCCGATCCATGACCATGAATCATATATATTATGATATACCATGAGGACTTTACTTCTGTCTTTGTTCACCACCCAGCCGGAAGCTGTAATATGTGCGATCTTATTCTCTCTGGAAAATGCATCTTCATGATCCATAATCCATTCTAAAAACAAATATTTATCTTTTTCTTCCTGTTCATTAAAAGTTTTGTACTTTTTAATCTGATGTATCAGTCCCAGACGATTCATCGTTTTTTCTCCTTATGTAGTCTATTCTTCTTCCGGCCACACAAAATGTGCATTTCCTGCTTCAAGCCCATCTATCAGAATATTTTGTCCGGTACAGAATTTATTCGTGACCGTGATAAAATATGCCCACTCTGCTGCTTCTTCAACTGACATCCAGCGTCTTAACGGCGTTTGCTCCATTATCTCATTCCACAGAGTTTCGTCCTCCATAACAGGTTTGTTTAACTCCGTAAGCACTCCTCCAAAATCCAGACTGTTACAAGTCGCTCCATACTTTGCAATACGGAGAGCGACATTTTTTGCATAAGAGAGAACACCGCCCTTGCTTGCCACATATTCAGGAAACTCAGATCCGTTATGTCCGCTGGCAGAACCAATCATAAGTATTGCACGGATACCTGAATGAATTCCATATTTTTCTGTGATTCCAATCGTTCCTTTAAGGTTTACATCAATATCTTCTGCATTTTGCACTCCTGCATTATTGATCACAATATCAAAAACTTCTGTTTCCGGATAGCGTTCTTTATCACGAATATCCATACAGATATGTTCATAATTCGGATGTTGTATTGCTGCTTCTTTACGATCCATACCAGTAACAGAATGACCTTCTTTCAGAAATTTCTGTGCAATCCCCTTCCCGATACCTGAACTCGATCCTGTAATAAGTACTCTCATATTCAGTTCCTCCTGAAACTCATATTTTCTCATCCAACAAATCATTACTTTATTGCAGTACGTTCAACTTGATTTATTGTACCATCAAACCTCAGATCTGTTAACTGGATTTTTTCATTTTTCTTCCAGTCAGCGAAAAAATTTTCTCACACTGGCAGGCATATTTTGTGCAAAAAGACACCGTATACACAGCATAAAGAAACTATCGGATAATATATATTACCTTCATTTCAACTGCATACACAGTGTCTTTAATTATAAGGAGTTTTTATTCGACTTGAATTTAAAATAAAAGCTGAAGTCCCATTGCAATGACCCACATATATGCACAGGTCTTTGGAATCATCAGTAATCCCACTTTTGGTTTTGTTTTGCTGAACAGTGTTACCGGCAGGTAGCATCCAAAAGAGATAATGATAGCTGCTACCATTCTTGTCATATGATATCCATTTGTATTACCGGACATTGCATAGAGTATGATCACTCCAATACCTGTTACTGCAAAAACAGCATTTCTGATGATGGATAATTTCATATTTCCCTCGTCTGTAGTCCAGTTATTCTGCGGAAAAAGACAAACTATAATTCTGATGATCGCTGAGATCCAGATCATTGCTTCTACTGCTGCAGGAGTACTCAGTTCCGGGAACGTATATTTCCATACATACATCAGTATTATATAGAATATTGTCATGGTAATAGACGAAATCTGAAGTCCTCTGCCCATCTGTCTTTTAATCTTATCACTGCTTCCGCGTACAGTTCTGATCACTCTTGGAACCAGATGAAAAGCATCTCCGCCACAAAGTGTTAAGGTTAATACACCATAAAGGATAAATAACGGATTTCCTTTTGAAAATACAAAAAATAAGATTCCTGCGATCAAATCAAACAATAAATATCCACAGTCAAAAATAGCTTCCATAATGTCCGGCATCTGTGGTTTAGTTCTTTTTTTTACACAAAATTTATTTCTCATCATCTCTCTCCATATGATTTTTTAAGTATTCCTCAGCATTGTCACAAATCTTGGTAAATACATTTTTACACAAGTATTTTTCTTCATCCGTTAATCCTTTTAGTATATGTTTTGCAAATTTCTTCTGTGCTACTGTTCCTGCTTCTATTATCTGATCTGCCTTGTCTAATACAACGATTTCAATATGTTTCTTATTTTCTGCACTCTGTATTCTTTGAATCAAACCCTTTTTTTCAAGTTCTTTTAAAGAAGTTGAAACATGAGATTTTGTCGATTTCCGAATTTTTACTATATCAGCAGCCGTATTATACTCCGGATTGCTGCGCAAAAACATAAGAATATCATATTCCATTTGTGTCAGATGATATCTTTCGCAAACGTCTTTTGCCAACAGTTCATAGCAACTGGTAATCGTTTTGTGCTTATCCCAGAAAAACATATGCTTACTCCTTTCTTCTATCGTTCTATTTAGAACGATTATATACTGTCCGTTATGCTCTGTCAACCCACTATATGATAATGTTGCATTTTTTATTTTTAACAAATTTTTTTGCTTTACAGGAACATTAAGGAGTAATTTCCCATAAAATCAAAAAGACTTATCAGGAGAATCTATCGTAACGATTCTCACAGATAAGTCTTTAAACGGATTATCTCTTATATAGCCATCATCCAGGTATGTTTTAATTCAGGATCTTCAATTTTCTGATTCTGCAGCATGCAAAAAATGGTTCTCCAATAGTGTTTTTTAACCTCTTGACAGATTTTCTCACAATCACCTTCTTTACAGGCTTCAAGAATCGATCTGTGATTCTCATACTGACGTTTCAGTATCTTCTCTTTATCTGTCACTAAATTGTATCCAGCTAACAAATTACTATAATATAATTCTTTCCATGCCTTCTCCAACCGTGGAAGTCTGGACATCAAAACCAGCTGTTCATGAAACTGATTGTCGTAATCAAATACACGGTCAAATTCATCTGCCGGAATATTTTTCATTTCTTCCAGAATGATTTCCATTTTTTTGATGGTTTCTTCCGGAACCTTTCCATTCAACACTCTAATACTGACTGTTTCATAGTTGGTTCGCAACAGGTATACTTCATAAGAATCCATTAAGGAAAAGTTACGAACAGAACAACCCACATTTCTGGTATATTCTACAATTCCCTCAATCTCCAACTGACGAAGTGCCTCACGGATCGGCCCCCTGCTTGTATGAAATTCATGTGCAAGCTCCAGTTCAACAATTCTTTCTCCAGGACGAATCTGATGATTCATGATCTTGGCACGAATAGCATTCACTACACTCTCTCTTAATGTTTTGTATAATAATTCGCTCATATGTCTCCCTGCTTAATGATAACCGAATAACACATGCATAATCTGACAGTGCTCGCAATTAACATGTTTCTCTGTTACTTTACATTGCAATATTATACACAATTACTCTGTTACTGTAAAGTGTCATCACATAAACATCACATTTTTTTGATGATATTTTTAACGATTTCGACTGCCAGATCCATGCCTTCAACCGTAATATGTTCATAAGGACCATGGAAACCATCTCCGCCGGTACCAAGGTTCGGACATGGAAGTCCTCTGAAGCTCAGACGTGCCCCATCTGTTCCCCCTCGAATTGGAGCAACATCCGGTTTCACACCGGTTTCCAGGCATGCAGCTTTAGCATAATCAATCAACTGCATACATGGCTCAATCTTTTCTCTCATATTACGGTAAGATTCTTCTAACTTAAGCTCTGCCGTTCCTTTGCCATATTTCTCATTGATCTGTTCTACGGCCAGACGCATTTTCTCCTGTTTTTCTTCGAATAATACTGAATCAAAATCACGGATAATATATTTCATCACTGCCTGTTCAACGGTGCCTGTAAAATCTGTCAGATGATAAAATCCCTCGTATCCTTCTGTTTTTTCCGGACATTCATCTTTTGGCAGCATTCCATGCAGTTCCATCGCAATAGTCTGTGCATTTTTCATAATATTCTTTGCGCTTCCAGGATGGACATTAACTCCATGTATTATAATTTCTGCTCCTGCAGCATTGAAGTTTTCGAACTGGATTTCACCCTCATAGCTTCCGTCAAGTGTATAGCCATATACTGCACCAAAATCAGATATTTTCAGATAGTCCGCGCCACCGCCAACTTCTTCATCCGGAGTGAATGCTATGCAGATCTTGCCATGCGGAGTTTTTTCATTGATGAGTTCTTCTGCCACAGTAAGGATTTCCGCAATACCAGCTTTATCATCGGCGCCGAGAAGCGAAGTTCCATCCGTAGTGATCAATGTTCTACCTCTAAATGATTTCAGGCGTGGAAAATCTTTTACAGAAAGTACTTTTCCAGAATTCCCCAATACGACATCTTCTCCATTGTAATCAGAAATAATCTGCGGTTTTACATCACGTCCATTATAATCAGGCGCTGTATCCATATGTGCAATAAGTCCGAGAGCCGGAACATTTTCCTTTCCTTCTGTGGCCGGAAGATATCCATAAACATAGCCGTACTCATCAATCTCAACATCTGAGAGTCCCATTTTCTTCATTTCTTCAACAAGAAGGCGTCCCAGATCCAACTGTCTTTTGGTAGTTGGAACTGTTGTACTTTCTTCATCACTTGATGTCCAGACAGTTACATATTTCAAAAAACGCTCATAGGCTTTCATATCATAATCTCCTTAGTTCTTCAAGAAAAACAGCCCGGACAACTATATCCGGGCCGTATCTTTATAAGATAATTTTATGCCTGATGGGTATATCCGAAGAAGAAATATCCGAGTGGACAATAATAAACACCTTCGATACCATCTGCAAGCATGTATTTCTGAGTATAGAAGTACAGCGGAGCTAAAGCGTTGTCTTCGCCGATGATCTTATCCTCAGCTTTATGAAGCAGTTCCATACGTTCTTTAACATCTGTTGTAGTTTTTGCTTCTTTAATAAGAGAATCATACTCCTCATTTGAATACTGAGCGTCGTTGTTACCGCCGCCTGTCATCCACATATCAAGGAAGGAAATCGGGTCGTTGTAGTCAGCAATCCAGCCGTTACGTGCGATAGAATAATCTCCATCTTTACGAGTCTGAAGGAATGCAGCCCATTCCTGGTTATTCAGAGTAACTTTTACGCCAAGTTCTTCTTCCCACATGTACTGAAGAGCTTCTGCTACTGCTTTATGAGCATCACTTGTGTTGTACAGATATTCTACAACCGGGAAGCCTTCTCCATTCGGATATCCAGCTTCTGCAAGAAGTGCTCTTGCTTCTTCACAGTTTGCTTCATAGTCAGCATCTGTTGGTTTGTAGTAATCTCCACCAACTGTACGGAAGTCATCTCCTGTTGCTCCCTCTGCATCATAAACACCAGCCGGTACATATCCGCCAGCTTCAACCTGTCCGGACTGTGTAACCTGATTTACGATATAAGTACGATCGATTGCAAGAGAGAATGCTTTACGAACTCTTGCGTCATCAAATGGTGCTTTCTGATTCTGGAAGCATACATAGTATGTTCCGATATAGTCTACGATCTTCATATCGCCAGAAGCGATCAGGTTAGCGATCTCTGCCTGCGGAACCTCCTCGATGAAATCAAGCTCACCGGAATTGAATCCAGAAAGCATAGCGTTCTGGTTATCCATCAGCTTGAATGTGATAGTTTCCGGTCCGAGTTTCTCATAATCATAGTAGTTTTCGTTCTTTTCTACCACGATCTGAGAGTTATGAGTCCACTCTTTCATCTTATATGCGCCATTAGAGATGTATGTTGAAACATCAAATGTCCAGTTATCTCCAGCTTCTTCGATAATATCCTGACGTACAGGCATCATAGCCGGGAATGCACACAGTTCCTCAAAATATGGAAGATCATTTACGAGAGTTACTTCGAATGTTTTGTCATCTACTGCTTTAACAGCCAGTTCAGACGCATCTTTTTCACCAGCGATGATCTCGTTAGCGTTAACAACACAATCGAGCATGTAGCTGTAGTCAGCTGCTGTTGCTGGATCTACAAGACGTTTCCATGCATATTCAAAATCACCTGCTGTTACATCTTTACCGTCAGACCATTTGATTCCATCACGTAGTTTGAAGGTATAAGTTACAGTTCCGTCTTCATTCTCTGTTTTTTCGTAGCTTTCTGCCTGTCCTGGAGCCAGCTGAGCACTGTTAGCAGTACCGTCACTGCCATTCACTTCAACACCACTGTCTTCCCATTTCATCAGACCTTCAAACAGATGGTTTGCCATGTTACTGCCATCACTGGTAGTATTCAGTGCCGGATCCATTGTCTGTGGTTCAGAAGCCAGGTTTACTGTGATATCAAAACCACCGGTGCTTGCAGTTTCCTCTGTTGCTTCGTTCTCAGCTGCACTTACGATTGTTGCACCAGCAAACATAGATACTGTAAATGTTGCAGCTAACAGGATAGATAAGACTCTCTTCTTCATATATCCTCTCTCCTTTTCTCTTTTTATTGATAAACAGGGAGTCCTGTATATCTTGAATTAATACTATGCAGTACCCTTACTTTTCAAGCAGATGACATGCCACCCAGTGACCCTTGTCATATTCTTTGAACGTAGGTACAACCTGTTTGCATTTCTCAGTAGCGTAAGGACAACGTGTATGGAATCTACAGCCACTTGGCGGATTCATAGGAGAAGGAATATCTCCTTCCAGTACGATTCGCTGTCTGCTTCTACTCACCTCCGGATCCGGTACCGGAACAGCGGAAAGCAGTGTCTTGGTGTATGGATGCAACGGGTTACGGTTCAGCTCGTAGCTTTCAGCAAGCTCAACCATTGTACCCAGATACATTACACCAATACGATGAGAAATGTGTCTGACAACAGAAAGATCATGAGCAATAAACAGATAGGTCAGCCCCATCTCATGCTGCATATCTTCCAGCATATTTACAACCTGAGACTGGATAGAAACATCCAACGCAGAAATTGGTTCGTCACATACAATGAATTCCGGATTAACTGCGAGTGCACGTGCAATACCTACACGCTGCTGCTGGCCACCAGAGAATTCATGAGGATAACGGTTCGCATGTTCTGTATTCAGACCAACATGTCCAAGAAGTTCTTTGATACGGTCTGTTCTGTCTTTTTTACTATTATATAACTTATGAATATCAAGTGCTTCACCAATGATCTCACCAACTGTCATACGTGGATCAAGACTCGCTGATGGATCCTGGAAAATGATCTGCATCTTACGACGATATGGAAGCATATTCACCTGTTTTGCCTTCGGGACTTTCACCGGATGAAGAATTCCATTTTCATCTCTCTTCCATGGGTCCTGTCCCTCAAAAATTGTTTCTCCGTCATAAACGATTTTACCGGAAGTAGGATTGTATAACTGTAATACTGTACGGCCAAAGGTAGTTTTACCACATCCGGATTCTCCTACCAGTCCAAGAGTTTCTCCTCTTTTGATCTCAATGGAGATATCTTCTACAGCCTGTACTCCAGGTCCTTTAACGCCTTTGACTGGAAAATATTTTTTCAGGTGTTCAACCTGAACAAGAGTATCATTTTTCTCACTCATGGCTGTCCGCCTCCGTTTTTTCTAAATTTTTGTCAGCTGCTTTCTGTGCATTGATCTGATCCTGAACACACAACCAGCATGCAGCTCTGTGATTATCTCCCAGTTCTACATATGGCGGCATTTTCTGAAGACAAATTTTCATCGCACTTTCACAACGCGGTGCGAAAGGACATCCTTCCGGCGGGTTCAGCATATCTACCGGAGTACCCTCGATCGGGATCAGACGTTCATAGCTGTCTGCATCTACTCGCGGCATTGACCGAAGAAGACCTTTGGTATAAGGATGACCCGGTGCATAGAAAATATCGTCAACCGGTCCCTGTTCTACCATTTTACCTGCATACATAACAGATACTTTATCACAGATTTCGGCCACAACACCAAGGTTATGTGTGATGAAAATAATACCCATCTGATTCGCCTTCTGAAGTTTTTTCATCAGTTCAAGGATCTGAGCCTGAATTGTTACATCAAGCGCAGTAGTCGGTTCATCTGCAATCAGGAGTTTTGGATGACAGATAAGACCCATAGCGATCATAACACGCTGACGCATACCACCAGAAAGCTCATGAGGGTACTGTTTCATACGTTTTTCAACGTTATTGATACCTACTTCCTCAAGCATAGCCATTGCACGTTTCTGTGCATCTTCTTTCGTGATATTTTTATCATGAGCTTTTAATGCTTCAACAAGCTGATTACCGATCGTATATACCGGATTCAGACAGGTCATTGGATTCTGGAAGATCATTGCCACTTCACTTCCTCTGAAGTTGACCATCTCTGCCGGAGATTTTGCCAGAACGTCCTGGCCTTCAAAAGTAATGGATCCACCAATTACTTTACCTGGATTCTGTAACAGTCCGATAATAGAATAAGCTTCAACACTTTTTCCAGATCCGGACTCACCTACAACTCCCATTACTTCGTTATAGTTCAAATCATAACTGATTCCATTTACTGCTTTTACTTCTCCTGCCGGAGTGAAGAAAGAAACCTGGAGATCTCTGACTTCTAACAGTTTGTCAGTTTTTTTATTCTGTTCCATTATGTTTCTCCCTTTCTTATTTTTTCAGCTTAGGATCTAATGCATCACGAAGTCCATCACCGAACAGGTTCAGAGACAGGATCATTACACTTAAGATCACAGCCGGAATGAACAGACGGTAAGGATAAGTTTTAAGTCCGCTCAGTGCTTCGGAACACATGGAACCAAGACTTGTAAGCGGAGCTGATACACCAACACCCAGGAAAGATAAGAAGGATTCCAGGAAGATTGCTGACGGGATCTGCAGGAATGTGGTTGTAACAATCTGTCCGATACAGTTCGGAAGCAGATGTTTACTGATGATACGTCCGCCCTTTGCACCCAGTGCTCTGGCTGCTGTTACGTATTCCTGCTGTTTTAACTGCAGAATCTGTCCACGGATAATACGGCTCATTGTAACCCAGTATAAAAGACCAAAAGCGATAAACATGGAAATCAGGTTCGGTCCAAGTAATGTTACCAGACTCTGTAAAATACCATCACCAGAGTTCTGGAACTGCTCCAGTGCCGGCTTCAGTGTTGCAGATAACAGAAGAATGATCAGCATCTCAGGGATTGAATAAATAATCTCTACGATACGCTGCATCACAGTATCTACCATACCACCACAGTAACCGGAAACAGAACCGTACAGTGCACCAATAACCAATACCAGAAGTGCCGCACAGACACCTACGATAATAGATACTCTGGTTCCGACCATAACACGGACCATAATGTCACGTCCCTGATCGTCTGTACCAAATACATGTGGGAATACTTTTTCTCCTTCAGCTTTTTTCTGAAGTTCTTTATTGGAGTAACCAAACATACTGTGTTTGATACCAAGTGCTTTAACAGCATCTGCCTCTGTGACTTTTTCTTCGTTATCACTGGCTTCCTGCTGAGATACATTTGCTTTTGCACGGATCTTAGCTTCATCTACACGACTCAGAGTCACGCCCTTGGCCTCTGCTTCTTTTCTTGCCTGTTCAACTGCTTCATCAGGCGACAGCTTACCCGCACCACTGTGCTCTTCCATATAAGCATTGATCTTTTCCTGATCTTCCAGGCTGTAGTGCCATGGATGTAAAGCTTCAGAACCACGGATCTGCTGTTTGTATGTATATGGAACAACAGCCGGTCCTACAAATGCAAAAATTGCCAGCAGGATGATAATAACCAATGCTACCATTGCTACTGTGTTTTTGCGAAGACGTCTCCATGCATCTTTCCAATAGGACACGCTTCTGCGGTCCTGAATAAAGTTTTCTTTCTCTTCAGATGTTGCCGGTTCAAACGCGTCTGCCGGCAGATCATTCCACTGGAGGATATCATCAATATTTGGCTGAAGAGAACCCGGTTTATGAAATCTTTTCTTATCAGACATAACCTTTTAGTTTCCTCCCTTTACCAGATTAATTCTCGGATCCACCAGCTTGTAGCACAGGTCTACGATCAGGTTCATCACGATAATAAATGCCGCCAGGAAAATAGTTGTTCCCATGATCAGCGGATAGTCACGGTTCTGGATAGCCTGTACAAAATATCTTCCCAGTCCCGGAATTGAAAATACAGTTTCTACTACAAGACCGCCACAAAGTGTAAATGCAATCTGAGGTCCAAGATAAGTGATAACCGGAATCAGTGCATTACGCAGAGCATGTTTAAAAATGATCTTACTGTTTTTCAGACCTTTTGCTCTGGCAGTTTTGATATATTCCTGATTAATAGCATCCAGCATGGATGTTCTGGTCTGTCTTGAAAGATAGCACATTGGATAGAATCCAAGTGCAGCACACGGAAGCACATAACTAGCCGGTGTACCGTCAAACAGCGCGGGGAATACTTTAAGGCCTTCAATACCACCACAGAGTGTATGCAGCAACAGTGTAGCTACAACGAATCCCGGCATTGAAATACCGATGGTACACAGCACTCGTAAGAAGCTGTCCACCCAGGTTCCTCTCTTAAATGCTGCAAGACATCCCAACGGAACGCCTACAAGCACTGCCCATAAAAGTGCAATACTTCCTACTTTTGCAGATACAGGGAACATTTCTTTGATTATTCCCAGAACCGGGCGGTTCTTCTGCATTTTGATGGAAGTTCCAAAGTCTCCCTGTGCAAGGTTCTTCAGATATTTGCCTAACTGAATATATTTAGGCTGATCCAGTCCATACTTTGCATTTAACGCCTTAATAGTTGCCTCAGACGGTGTTTTTTCTGATAACCATGGATTACCCGGAATGGCATTCATCAGAAAGAACGTAATACTGGCAACAAGCAGAAGCGTAACGAATGCCATACAGACTCTTCGTACTGTGTATTTTGTCATATTATACACCTTTCCTCTCTGTTTTCTCTCTTTTTCATTCTGCATGTCGATTGTAAATTGTCGACAATATGCCATATATTATAACTACTTTAGTACAATAGTGT
>ERZ1034952.527-NODE-527-length-35239-cov-34.325574_pt1 | contig 35239 bp, 32 predicted proteins | sample MGYA00520625_ERZ1034952 | MGnify/ENA primary metagenome ERZ1034952 (study PRJEB33766, sample SAMN09781773) | gut metagenome | biome: gut microbiome | host: Homo sapiens | place: Madagascar | study: EMG produced TPA metagenomics assembly of the PRJNA485056 data... | reverse complement strand
GAACTATAAGATGTCTATATATTTATTTCACTTGCTTTCTTCGTCTTTCTGTCCCAAAAAATATGATTTTATGTCCAAAACTCTTCTTCGCCAGTGGGTTGCATCTTGCCCCCGCACTTTGGGCAAGTATGCATATCCCACCTGTGAATCCTGTCAGAACCACATCTTAGACATAGCCTTCCTACAAGAGAATTAAAACTAGGTGCAGCATCACCAATTACTCCACCTACCACAAGAGGTACTATGTTTCTGCAGTCAGGACAAGACATGGCTTCGATATGCTGTCCCATGAAGCCACGTCCCTCATATACTTCGGTCTCGTACCCACAATCCTGGCATCTGAATATCTTCTTTTGTGACATAAATAATCTCCTTTCTTACCATTTTAACACCCAACTTGCATTGGATATCTTGCCAATCTATACCATCATCGACATGATAGAGACTGCAGAATAACCCATAATATAATGAAGCAAATAGAATTATTACTTCATTATATTATAGGTTAAGCTTAAACCTTTCCTTAAACATATCTATCTCTCTAGCTGGGATTTGAAGCAGAGTAGCTAAACTTTCCCATTGACTAACTGCTGCTTGAACCTCTTGGATGATGATTTCAGCTTCCTCCCTCTTAATCATGTAGCTTTCAGATGAATCAAGCAGAATATTGATGTCTGCCTTGTTTGAAGATTCATTGATCAGAAGACTCTGATATTCATTGAGGGTAGGATTCTAGAGCTCAATACCACACAATTTTACATGTCCTCCATCGACAAGCCCTGGTACACGATATCGAATTTCTTGAATTTTCCTGTTGCCTGGAAGAAATGCTCGGCTTTATCTTTTAAAATGCCGAGATTTATATCCTTAGCTTGGCGTTTTACCTCATAAAAAATAACTTTCTGTTCCAGTTCATCGGCAGCAATAATATCGATTTCATTCTCTCCCTTTCTGTCCCACCAGGAAGCAATCTGGGTATATTCTTCGCTCTCTATCATCTTGGCAATAAAATATCTTTCCAGAACCTTGCCGGTGTATGTGGTGTAGCTCTTGTCCATGACCATTTTTAGTTTTTTATTGGCGCCAACCTCTATCATGTATCCATATTTGTAGATGTAGCGAAACCAGACGCGAAGGAAGTTGTCTCCTATCTGATAGCGAATGTTGCGATTGGTCTTTTGAAACATCGGTGTATAACGGGAAATCAAACAATAGTCGTTCTCCAGTTTGGTGAGATAGCCCGAAAGTTCTATTTTCATGATGCTTTCTATTTCACCTCGAGTTGTGTAGCCTGAAGCGATAAGTTGCAGTATCTCGAAATAGCGGGCATAGTCTTTGCCAAATTCTTCTATCAGCATATTTTTTCCTTCGTAGATGAAATAAGAGTTTTTTGCAATAAACCGCTCTGTCATCTGTTCCTTGGTCGTGGCTCCTGCATCCATCATCATTTCTACATATTCTGCTACTCCGCCTGTATAACTGTAGAGAGCCAGTAGGTCATCATTGGTATAGGCAGAATTATATGTAGAGAGAATTTCCTTAATGACAGAAGGGGGAAATGGAGTGACTTTTATTTCTCCAGTCTGCCTGCCATAAAGTGGTTGCTTGTTGTTTTTAAAGATGATGTTCATAAGTGAATAAACAGAACCGCAGACCACAAGATTGATGTGAGCTTCCTGTTTGTTCAGATCCCATATCTTTTGCATATCTGAAAAGATAGATGGATTAACCCGCTTGAAATCCTGAAACTCATCAATGATGAGAGTGATAGGGCGAATCTTGGATAGTTGAAGCAGATATTTAAAGATGTCAGCAAAGCGTGTTACTTCACCGAGAATAGGAAGCTGAAGTTTGCTCGTCATCTCTTCGATAAAATCTCTGCAGAGTTCTGCTTCTGATTTTCTTGCAACAAAGAAATACAGCATATCCTGAACATCCTCGTATGCTTTTATCAATAGGGATGTCTTTCCGCTACGGCGGCGTCCTGTTACAATTGTAAAACGAGCCGTTTGCAAAGATAGATTTCTTATCTCTTGCAATTCTTTTATTTCGTTTTGTCTTCCGAAGAACTTCATATTTCTATAATTTTACAGTTTCTTTTTGATATTATTTTTCGAAACCGCTGTTTCGGAAATGGCGGTTTCGGATGCAAAGGTAATAAAAATGCTTGAATATCAGTTTGTTTGTTTGCTAATTTAAGTTTTTTTATTTGTTTGAATGTTATTTGTGTTTTCGAAATAGCGGTTTCGGATATAAAAACAACGGGCTTGCTTGATGATTGTGGTCACATTCGAGATTGGGGAATGCTGATTGGATGTTAAAACAGTTAGAGCAAAAGTACAAAAAAAAAAATTCGGAGGCAATTTGAAGAGGTATCTTTGAACTACCCACAAGCTAAAGAACATAGCGCTTACCTGTCAATATTATATTAACATTTTGCTGAACATTTCCAGAAAACAGCAAGAAAAAAGCCCCGATACGTCTCGTACCAGGGCTTCGAGCTCTTTAACAATGTATATGAAACAATCATCTTTACTAGAAAGAGATTGCTCTAAAATCCTCTTTAATCTTGCCGACACAAGCTGACAGGCGTTGATAGTTTTTCTCTCCGGCTTTCTTCACACCGCTGATATATTGTCGCATGAGCGATGGGTTGATGCCAGCACGGCGGGCAATATCAGACGCATTGAGATATGAAAAGTAATTGAAGAATGATTGAATATCGTACTTGTAGATAAAATCTACTTCCGGCAAATCATCTTCAAACTCCCTAGCCTCCTCGTAGCAATCAAGCAAATCCTGCTTTGCCTCCTCTACGGTACGTCCCACAGAGTTGAAATGCCCCTTGTTTATCGCATCTTCTGTATGACACCAATACGAACCATCAGATGCTTGTTCTACTGTAACTAAAACCTTTCTTTTCTCCATACATTTATATTTTTAGTAAAAGAGCTCCACAAATAAATCCACACATGGCTCATAGATTGGCAGGGGCTATTCCCCTGCCAAATTTTTAAGCACTTTTATAGCAGTCCCTTTGGCCACCTCCTTGCAGTGCCTAGGCACATAATCGTAAGCGCCAGTCTTGGGATTGATCCATTTGTCGTGCTTTGAACCATGTTGAGACAGGATGCATCCCGCATCTCTCAGTCTCTTCAGTAATTCTGATTGTTTCATTATTTGTAAGAGCTCTTTGTCATTTCGACACTGCAAAGGTAACAAAAAAGCAACTAACCACCAAATATATAGGTAGCATTTTCGTTACATTAACTAAGATTTAACATTTATGCCTACATAATTAACTGAGCCCACTTTAAAAATTTGGATAATACATCTAAAATTAGTAACTTTGCACTCATGAAGAATTTTGCAGCGATAGATTTTGAGACTGCCAACCAGCAACGAACCAGCATTTGCTCCGTAGGCATTGTGATAGTAAGGGATGGTGAGATTGTGGATAGCTACTACAGTCTCATCAAGCCAGAGCCTGAGTATTATTCCTATTGGAATACTAGGGTGCATGGACTTACCATGGAGGATACCATGAACGCCAGGGTATTTCCAGAGGTATGGGCTGAGATTCAGCCAAAGATTGAGGGATTGCCATTGGTGGCTCACAACTCTCCCTTTGACGAGGGATGCCTGAAGTCTGTGTTCCAAATGTATCAGATGGACTATCCCGATTATGAGTTCCATTGCACATGCCGAGCCTCCAGAAGAAAGTTGGGATCTCTCCTACCCAACCACCAACTACAAACCGTAGCTGCTTATTGCGGGTACGACCTAACCCAACACCATAATGCCCTGGCTGACGCAGAAGCTTGTGCTTGGATTGCCAGGGAACTACTATAACTCTTACAACTCATTTACAAGGTTTTTCTGGCTTTTTTGATATTTGGATGAGATTTGGGAAGACAGATTCTGCCTACCATAGCAATGGAAGGTTCATTCTCATCATTGGAAGGGCTATACCTAAAAATGATGATTTTTCTATAGGGTCTTGTATATTACAGAATAATTGTGTAATTTTGCATTCCATTATAGAAATATCAATACAATTATGAAGAAAAGAATATTCATTTTAGCAGCCTTACTGAGCACAGGATTGATTGGTAGCATGACTGCAACAACCAAAAGTTCTCATTCAGAGATTATGACGAAAGAAGCAGATGGCAGTTACATTATCAACACCACTACTTTGGGTAAAGATGTAAGGGGATTTCGTGGCAACACCCCTCTCTCCATCCACATCAAGAAAGGAAAGATTATAGATATCAAACCGCTTGCCAACCAGGAAACGCCCAAATTCTTCAATAAGGTAAAACAGGGGTTGCTCAATAAATGGAACGGCATGAAAGCCAGCAAGGCCGCTTCAGTCCAAGTAGATGGCGTTACTGGAGCCACTTTCTCAAGCAAAGCTGTGAAAGAAAACGTAAAACGCGGTATTGCTTATTACCTGAAACATAAATAAGAGAAAACAGGAAAGAAAGGATTAAGTGTAATATGAAATCATTTTTCCGGATAAAACAGGTTGTAAATCTTTTCATTTGTCTGATTGTTGTTTCATCACTTGCCATCACAAAGCATCATGAACTGTTTGGATACTCTCTCAAATCTGAACAGAAGGCAGAAACTGCAAGCAACGACACGCTACGCATGTTTGGAAACGGAAGAGCAGAGATTAATACTTCTGTTCTAGCATCCAACATCATGGGATATGGAGGAAAGGTTCCACTCAAAATAGTAATCAGGAATGGCGTTGTAGAAAACATCATCGCATTAAAGAATGATGAGACCAAGGAATTCTTTGACAATGCCTCTACTCTGTTTGAAAAATGGAAAGGTAAAACGATAGACAAAGCTATGGATATGAAGGTGGATGCTGTCACAGGTGCTACTTTCTCATCCAAAGCTATCATCGGAAACATGCATCAGGGACTTCTGTATGCTAAAGCGCATTTAGCGACTGAAGATTCAGAAAATGGTAGCAGCAGTTTAAGTCCTTCCGAAAACAACAGCTCTTCCCTGTTCTCTCTCAGAAACATCCTAGGGATAGCTGTTGTCCTGATGGCAGCCATTCTGCCATTGTTTATCAAGAACAGAAGATACCATTTCTGTCAACTGATACTGAATGTCATTGTGCTCGGCTTCTGGTGTGGTACCTGCCTTTCTTATACCTTCCTGCTGGGCTTTGCAGCCCATGGCATGGAAATATCGGTCAGCATCATAGCGATAGTCATGCTGGTAACAGCCTTTATCTATCCGCTTTTTGGAAAGAAGTCGCATTACTGTACCCATGTATGTCCGTATGGCTCCCTGCAACAGATAGCTGGCAGATGCGTGAAATACAAGTTAAAAATGAGCCCCGTTACTATAAAACGGCTTGATAAGCTTCGCAAGATGATATGGGCATTATTGATGATATGTATATGGGGAGGAGTTTGGAGCGAATGGACTGATTTTGAACCATTCTCGGCATTTATCTTCCATTCTGCCTCATGGATAGTGATTGTGATTGCGCTTCTTTTCATCGCAATATCCTTTATAATCACACGTCCCTACTGTCGTTTTGTATGTCCAATGGGAACTTTGCTAAAGTTCGCTCAAACTTCTATCGTAAAATGAAAAATCCCGGCATGAGATAGCTTGCAGCTATTCTCTTGCCGGGTCTTATTTTTAATGAAATATTCTGATTATTACTCTGACAGCATTGTTACCTCTATCCGATGATTCTGTTTGAGCAGAGTCTGTGCCATCTGCTGCACCTCTTCAGAAGTAAGAGAATCCACCATCTTATAGTAATCTTTATCAAAATCGGCATCATCATCCAACTCATGCCAGATAACATAACTCCAGTAGTCGTTGGTGATAATCATCTGCTGGTATTGTTTTTTCAGATATTTCTTCACCTTATCCATACTGCTGGCTAAAGGTCCCTTATCTGCGATGTTCTGAAGTTGCTGGTAGATAATAGGATTCAGTTCTTCATAACGTTTCGGATCACTCTTGTAGGTAATGCGAAGTAAGGCATTTGGAAGGGCATCCTTCTCAAGGTTGAAACTGACTCCTACTCCATAGGTACCTCCCTTCTCCTCTCTTACAGAATCTGTATAGGCTATCTGCAATACGCGGGTCAGGACATCCAGCACCAGATCATTCTTTGGTGAGAACGGTACGTTGCCCGTATAGAACACGCTCACGTTGGCAAGCGGTGTTTCCTGCTGATGAACAAACTTCACCGTTTCGTTCTTCATAACAATCTGCGGAACGTTTTTCTTGTCTGTCTCCTCCTTCTTATAGGTCGAAGGCAAGGTAGCCAGATACTGACAGAGTAAAGGACGAAGTTCTGCCATGTCTATCTTTCCGATGAAAACGGTTTTGAAATTGCTAGCATCGCTGAAGCGTTCACGATAGATTTCCATAATGCGCCCGTAATCAGCCTTGGCAAGAACCTCACCGGTGACAGGAGCCATACGCAGGTTATGGTCATAGAGAACGGCAGAAAGGGAGTCATTGTAAACCACCTTGGAACTTGCATTACGGTTTTTCAGAAATGACAGAGTTCGATTCTTCAAACCCTCAAATGCCACACTGTCTTTACGGGGTGCCATGAAATAAAGGTGTGCCAGCTGGAGCATGGTTTCCATATCCTTTACAGAAGATGAGCCTGCTATACGCTGGCCTTCACTACTGATGGATGGAGTCAGCCTGATTGACTTTCCTGCCAAAGCCTTACGCAAAGCAGTAGCTGAAAAGTCGCCTACACCCGCTTCTGTGATAGCACTTGTCAAGAGAGAGAAATTAGGAATATCCCCATTTCCGTAAAGTGAGGTTCCACCTTCAGCGCGCATGCTCATCATTACCTGGTCTGCCTGATAGTCGGTAGGTTTTACGTAAACCTTCATACCATTACTAAGCGTAATCTCTGTCATGCCAAACTTGCCGTATGGTTTTTCAGACACAATCTTGCCCGGTTTTGGCAAGGCAGATATCAACGTAGAAGGAATCTTTTCCTCCTGATACGGTTCATATTGCTTTTTCTGGGCAGCAAGTACCGTAGCTTCTATTTCTGATTCTGAAGGAATAACAAATCCTTCCTTATCTGGGCCATACATCACAAATACCTGGTTTTTATCCGTAATGATGTTACCTACAGACTGATTAACCTCAGCCAGGGTTACTTCACCATCAAACTGCTTTACCAGTTGCAGATTATAGGCTGGAGTAAGGATAGGCTCTCCTTCAAGGAAATGATCCACACACTGGCTTACGTAATGGGCGTTGCGATAATCCTTCTCCATCTTCAGTTTTCGTTCTGCTGCATTGAGATAGAGTTTCTTGGCACGTTCCAGTTCACTCTCAGTAAAACCATGCTGACGGGCACGCTCTACTTCACCCACAGCCTCGTAGATACCACCGAGTACGTGATCCTGCTTGCAGCTGATGCTCATACTGAAGGCATCCTTGGTACGGGAAACAAAAAAAGCACCATTCCTTACGGTAGCACTCATGAATGGAGGATTTGCCACCTGTTTCTTTTCTGAGAGACGGCCATTGAGCATGTAAGTGATGAGTCCGCTTACATAGTCATCACGCTGATACTTTACCTGGCTCTTTTCGCTGTCAGGAGTGGCATCGGTTTTCATGTAGAGATGGCCGATGATAATAGGCTGCTCCTTGTCCTTCTCAATGGCAACTATCATCTTGTCGTTGTTATTTACGGGATAATAGACACGCTCTGCAGGATTCTTATGGGCTTTGATCTTACCGAAAAGTTTCTGGATTTTCTTCTCCATCATATCCACATCGAAGTCGCCCACAACCACGATGGCCTGAAGATCAGGCCTGTACCACTTCTGATAATAGTCGCGCAAATCTCTGTAAGGAAAGTTATCAACAACATCCATACTGCCGATAGGCATACAATCTTCATATTTGCTTCCCTTGTATATTTTTGGCATCACATTCTCCATCATGCGCTGCATGGCCATACCGGTACGCCGGTTTCTCCACTCTTCATGAATAACACCACGTTCCTTGTCTATCTCCTTAGGTTCGAGATTGATATACTGGCTCCAGTCGTTGAGTACCAGAAGACACGAATCGATAATGCCCTCACGCTTGACAGGGGCAGACCCGATGTGATAGACTGTCTGATCTACAGATGTATAGGCATTCAGGTTGGCTCCAAACTTGACACCTATGGTTTCACACCAAGGCACGATTCCCAACTTCTTCCCCTTGCCAGGGAAATGCTTGGTACCATTAAAAGCCATGTGCTCCAGAAAATGAGCCAGTCCACGCTGACGGGGTTCCTCAAGGATGGAACCTACGCGCTGGGCAATATAGAAATCGGCAAGGCCTGCCTCTTTATTATTATGTCGTATATAGTAAGTCAGTCCATTCTTCAACTTGCCCTGTCGCACGGAAGTGTCCTGCTCCACAGTCTGAGCGAACAATGAAGCTGGAAACAAAGAGAGAAGGAATAATCCCAAAAACTGATTCTTCATAAATTTTTCTTTTTTAAAATTATACAAGAATGCCTATTTCTTCAGGAAAGAGGCTGTTGCATCTGATTCGAAATCATTGGTAGAATTATTGGTATCAACCCATTTTCCATCAGCATCCTTCTTACGGATTACTGACTTGCCGTAGCGGTTTTCATCTTTGTCTACCTGACCACAATGAGCCCATCCTGCATCAAGGTTTGCAGATACCAGATTCCATTGCCACATAGATGCAATAGAAAGATTAACCGCATCCAGTATCCAGGAATTAGGAACCTTGATACAGTTCTTGGCTGTCATCGGATAAGCATTACCATTCACTTTCATCACATAGCTGGCATCGTAAGTATTCTCTTCGAGATACTTCTCCTTATCGCCATGCATACGGGCAATGGCATAAGTCTTGAAACCACGGTTATGCAAAGAGAAATAGGTAAGTGAACTGCAATACCATTTATCCAGATTAGGAACACTGGCATTGTCATCGTCTGTGAAGCGTGGATTTGAACTCTCATCATAGAATTCGTAATCAGCCTTACTTAAATCAAATGAAGCTGAGTTTGCTTCTGTATGATTCTTGGCATTCAATGCCAAGACAAGAGATTTGCCTGGTTCTACAGCAACTTCCGTACCCTTTCCTGGAATCATATAGATAGCATCTACCGTCATTGCTTCGTTCATGATATCCGGATTATAATCATATTTTGTTACTGTGAGGAACTTAGATTCCAGAACCGCTATACTGTCTGCATAGAGCGTAACATCAGAATTATTGGAAAGAATGAAATACTGGTCATCAGAATACTGCTTTCCTTCTGGAGTAAGCGTACCCGTGAAGAAAATCTCTGAGATAACGAAACCTCCCTTAGCATTGAATGTGTTCACAGCCAACTTGACTTGGGCATTGCCGGATTTTACACTCACATTCTCGCTCTTCTGATTGATTTTACTGCTACCGGCAATACCATCCTTAGTAAAACTCAGGTTACCGCTGATGGCAACATTGTATGTTCCTTCAGGCACATCGGCAAGAGATGCCATAAAGCTACCATTTTTTTCCTGGAATTGCTCCTGGATAAACGTTTCATTGGTAGTTACATTGGTAAAAACAGCTTTGGCATTGGAGAGAACTACATTCTCCAGTCCCAATGGCATTTCAATACTCAATGACACAGGAGTGGTAACTACTTTGTCATCATTGTCGCTACAAGAGGTGAAAGTCAATGCCAACACCGAAAGCAACATCATACTCTTTAAAATTAACTTTTTCATTTTTCTACTTTTAGTTACATTAATACTATATTATACTTTAGAAATTATACTTTAGAATGTGATACCAAGAGCCAAATGCAGATGGTACTGGTGTTCGTTTTCAGAACAAGTTATCCAATCTCCACCTAATTCGGCAAACAAGCCGATCTGTGAGCCTGATAGCCAATAATCACTACGTATCTTAGCAGAGAGCATTCCATAGCCTGCTTTTTCAAACTGGTACTGATGATTGATCATGTCCTGGAACGAAGCCTTCATATTGGCATAAGGCATGACGATACCAGAACTGACATTACCATAATAGGCTGCCGCCATGTCCACAGTAAGGACCACAGTTCGGGAGAGACTGCGCATCCACTGTCCACCCAATCTTCCATAGATCTTAGCAGCCTCCATTTTGCGTTCAGGATAGACATATCGCTCACGATTGCTCCAATATCCGATCTTTCCATTCAAGCACCATGTACCAGAGCCACTCCCCCATCCGTAAAGCCCTCTGAGATAGGTATCTATAAGATAATTCTTATACATCGTAAGTTTACCGATAATAGGATAATATTGGGCAGAGGACTTGCCAATGATGTTTTCATCACCACTACGTCTGACAAAAACAAGGTTTCCATCTAAGGCTACCTGACGGCTCCCTCCCATGTGCTTCCATCCCAAGGAGGCTTCTGCAGAATGATAAAACAACTGGGTTAAGGGTACGGAATTCAAATCGGCAAGCATACGTTTATATTGCCGTCTCCAAAGCTTGGCATGACCATAAAAACCAGTTTCGTTCAACGGATTGGCATCCAGATTTATTCCATATCCTCCACCTTTATAATATAAGGTGCGTTTATCTCCGGAGAAACGACTGTATTCTGTTCCCAACCCTGTCATTTGAAACTCAGGTATAACACCCAGTTCCCGATAGAAATCCACATCATTGGTCTGCTTGTATACATTCCCTTCTAGACCGGCAGCCCACTGGTATTTACCGAAATCATAGGCAGTACCAAGGCGTAGAGTCAGATCTGTGACAATACCTCGCATTCTCGGGTCCACATTCCGATATTCATGTTCTGCTCTGAAAATCGCTTCAATACCGAGTTGGAATTTCCCCTTGCTAACAGCATATCCGCCCTGAAAACCATACCGTTCACAATGTGTGTCACCTCCTAGAGTATCTGCCAGAATATAAGGATTCAGCAAATCATAATCAGAAGAAGAATTCCAGCTGACCTGATATTGCTTTCCCGTCATGTAAGATGCTGCCCCCCAAGCAGAAGAGTGGTTGCTCAAGCGAAGGAAGGTTTCAGCCTTGGCCTCTGAGAGGAAATGCCCTGTTCCCTTCTGCAGTACAAAGGGAGCAGATTGATGCAGGTAATCCATCTGGACATACACTTCAGAATAAGGCAGCGTGAGGCTAAGCCCATGAATGGCGGGATTTTGCCATGCTGTCTCCTTCTGCCAGTTTTTCCACGTAGCATGATGCTCTATCCTGGCAGAATCTGTTACTGCAGACCTTCCAGTAAACCAAGACACACAGCACAGAAATAATATGAAATATCTCTTCTTCATGATTTACATCCAAATTATGTTCAACATCGCTTCATTATGTCCTTCCTTTTCCAATCCCACATAATCGGTACTTGCCCTGAACATCCTGATGTAGGTTTTACCTGAAGCGTCATGATATTGGGCAGTACCCTCTACCAGGATAGCATAAGACCCCCGAAGAATACTGGCTCTGGCTATATTCCCTTCAAATGATGATACGGTGAAAACCTGGGTGGTATTCAGATTGGTAAGACTTACCGTACCCTGGACCCTGTCGAGAACGATATCCGTTTCTCCCTGCAACACGATGGAAGCTTCGGCAAACAGGGAATCTTCATCCTGATGACAGGAGGAAATGATAAAACCACAGGTCATCATACATATAATCAACAATCTCTTCATATCTTTACATTCATTTCTAATCCAAAATAGGGAGTTACATGACGGCGGATCGTTACTCCATTGTTCTCATATTCGGGAGTATAATCCAACAGTTTGTTGCAGAACAGAGCTACATTCAGTTTCTCATCAAAGAGTTTCTTTGTTACCTTGAAATTGACATTCATGGCAAAAGGTACTCTGTATTTGAGATAATAGCTGTCGTTATAATCCCTGATCAGATACCTGAGATAAGCATCATTTTCATCACCTGCTTTCCACTCATGCATCACACCGTCATTATCCATATAGCTGGTAGGATAATTACTCACCTCTTTACTCTGTTTCTGCGTATACCACAGGCATTGGGCGGATATTGAGAAGCCCAACTTCAACTTGGGGACATCCGTATCTAACGTGAAATTGGTATTGAGCATTTCATTCATATTGCCTCCATCATGTTCATAATACCCCACATACTGTATCTGCTTACTGCCGATAACAGCACTTGGGCGATAAGTCTCTACCACAGAATTACGATAAACCGTGCGGAACCATACTCCGTTGATAGTGAGTCTGGTGAACAGTTTTTCTATTCTTCGGGTAGCAAAGGTGTATTCCACTCCCCGTTTGAGAGTCTGACTGCCATTGGTGTAATAACTGTAGCCCCTCAGTTCCTTACGTTCCTCAAAGGGTAATCCCTCCAAAGAAGGTGGAGCCGACAGTGCATCGGCATCAATTCCCGATGCATCATACCACCTATATATATAGGGAGCATAAGCCGTCTGCAAACGGAAGCCTGAAGTCATATTCTCCCTAAAGAGTGTGACAGACAATCGATTGCCTCCTATATTGATGTCAGTACTCACCTCCCATTTGAAATTACGTGCTGGCTGCAGATTCTGATTGGTTGCATCTATCACATACGTCATCAGGTTGATACGGCGATACGCTGGATTCGTATGGTAATAATTCAGCTGGGTTAAGTCCAGATATACAGGTTCAGGGTAAAGCTGTTCCAAAGTAGGCATTTTGGTATGTTCACCTATTCCACCTGCTATTCGGATAAAGGATGGTAGCTTGCCAATATTGAATTTCGGAAAAGTCAAGCCGAGATTGATACGGGGATCCCAGAAAAACTTACCATGCATCTCATAATTATTGGGCAGATTCAACATCTGCGTACCTCTTATACCGGCTACCAGTTCAAGAGAATGACCAGCAAAAGGCAATGTCAACTGTTCCTCTGCATAAATTCCCCACTGTTGGTTGGAAGGTATTGAAGAAAGATTTCGGGGACGGCATGACATGGAACCTGCATAAAGAGGGCGGGTTACATCATAAATCTGCCCCCGTCCTTTATTTTTGTCGTAATTCCAATCGGTGCCTAACAGCAAGGTATTGGAAACCACAAGAGAAGGAACCTGGAATTTACCATTGACCTTAGCATAAAGATTGAGCGGTTTTCCTTCTACATCATGACAAGCCACATATTTATAGGGAAGGATAACACCATCATGAACCCCTTGTGTGGTTGCTGTAGCTGCCACTGTCTGGCGGGTCAGCTGTACCAGTTTGGTTCGCTTGATAAGGTCATACTCATAAGAGGCTGACAAAGTCAGATCCAGCGACTTAAACCAAATGCGTTTCTTGGGAGACAGACTTACATGTGAATTAAATGCATATTTATTATATTGCGATTTATAAGAATCTTCCGCCTGATTATTGAGATCCGGGTCAACTTTATCATTATCAAAAGAACCGGTATAATCGAGATTGGACGAAATCTTCCAACGGTAAAAATCTGTCAACCAAGTTTTTCCGAACCGGGCAGAAAACGTCAGTCTCCTGTAATTTTCAAGCCGGTTTCTTGGATCCGCCTTCGCATCGAGGTAATCAACACTGAGATTGAGGGTCATCTGCTGGGGAGTCCATTCCAATCCTTTTGCAAGATAAAAGAGTTTGCTACCCATATCTGCTTTCAGACGGGCATTCCAGTCATTTCCACCTCTCCTACGTTCTATTTTCACCAGACCACTTGTCAAATCGCCATATTCTACCGATGGAATGCCACGTACCACCTCTACTTTCTCGATATCATCGGTAGAGATGCTACGCATATCCACTCCGGCATTCATATTTTCTCTGGATGTTGTTGCTGCATCCCAAGACCCAGCCACATATTGCATATTGGCATTGGTACTGATGGGAGCTCCATCTACTACAAAACTCGTTCCGAGGGAAGTGGTAGTATATTCTGAAGGACTTCCGGCTTCCCTAATACGAATCGTATTAGGGCTACTCAAATCAGGATCTTTGGAACGTCCACCAGGCAACAGTTCGAGAATGTCCGTAAAACTTGAAGGCTGCAGGTGCTCCATGGCATGCTTCTCGATAACAGAAGCAGAAGCCAGACTCTTGGACTCCTGAGCTGTAACCACTACTTCACCCACAGACTTGATTTCCGGTTCCATTTCATAGAGAGCCTGGTTTAACTTACCTAAATAGTTTTTGTATCCTATATAAGTAATCTTAAGAGATTTACCTGCATTGGCTGCATCTATGGAAAATCGCCCGTTAATATCAGTGATAGCTGCCACTTTCTGAGAACTACCCACATACACGACAGCACCGATAATCGCTTCATGAGAATCTTTGTCCACAACTTTGCCAGACATAGATTGCGCCTTTCCCATCAGACTCACCTCAAAAAGCATCATAAGCAACAGGATATGTTTCATACTAATCTTTTAACTTATTTTTTTGGGTGCAAAGATACGACAAAATTAAATAGTTCACAATACCTAAAAATAGGTAATATATGTATCAGTAAATGTACATTCATATATCTGTACTGCTGCTCAAATAGTAAAATACAAAAAGACTCAAAACCACATTCCTGAAGGTAAACAGAAATATGGTTTTGAGTCTTCTTGTTAACCTGAAACTTAAAAGCAACCAGATTTGAACAACAGGTAAATTGGAATACCTGAATTATTGACCAATGAAAGGCTGCTAAGGACAATTGAGACCCTCCTGACCTGATAGCATAACAGAAAGTCCCTCATAAAAGTGTGTTCATCTTTCAGAAAGTCCCTCATAAAAGTGTGACATATTTTGCTATCTCGCTAATTTTCAATATATTTTCAGTAAAAAGCTATATATGGAAAGATAATTAACCAATATCACAACTAAAACGTTAATTAGTAATAAAGTTCTTACTAAGATGTTTCTTACTAAGAAGATTATTACTATCTTTGCATTCAATAATAACGAAAATAGAAACGATTATGATAGAAAATCCATTTGAATTCGGTAGAGCTGTGGAAGATGAATATTTCACCGACCGCATAAATGATGCTAAGCGTTTGGAAGCCAATCTTACACATGGCATCAATACCATCATCATCTCTCCAAGAAGATGGGGAAAGACTTCTCTTGTCAAGAAAGTGATAAGCCAGTCAAAGCGGAAAGATATTAAGTTCATCTTTATTGATGTATTCTCATGCAAGTCCGACTATGAGTTTTGCAAGATGCTGGCAACGGAAACCATCCGTCAGACATCTTCCAGATGGGACGAATGGGTTCAGATGGCAAAAACCTTTCTTTCCAACATTACTCCAAAGTTCTCCTTCGGTACTGATCCAATGAACGACTTTTCCCTGTCTTTTGCCTGGAATCCAAAGGATAACCCTGAAAGGGAAATCTTGCAGCTGCCAGAGAAAATTGCAGAGAAGAAAGGCATTAAAATAGTTGTGTGCTTTGACGAGTTTCAGCAAATAGCTGACTTCAAGGACTCGCTTACCTTCCAGAAGAAGCTGAGAACAGTATGGCAGCACCAGAAGTTGACTACTTACTGTATGTTTGGAAGCAAGAAGCATCTGATGACTAAGCTGTTCCACACCACAGAATGTCCATTCTACAAGTTTGGCGACATCATGTTTCTCGACAAGATACCGGAAACAGAGTGGATTCCTTTCATCTGCGAGAAGTTCAAGAATACAGGGAAGCATATAGAAGAGAAACAGGCTCTTAAGATTTGCCAAGTCTCGGAAAACCTGTCTTCGCTCGTCCAACATCTGGCTTGGCTCACCTGGTACAAGGCTAGTCCGGAAGTTACAGACCAGATGATAGATCAAGCTATCGATGAACTTTTGGATCAAAATCGCCTGTTCTATCAGCGTGATATGGAAACCATGACGGTTTACCAGAAGAATTTCCTCATAGCGGTGGCGAATGGCATCAATACCGGACTTTCCCGTAGGGAGGTACTGAATGAGTATCGCCTGGAAAACTCAGCCAATGTGCAGAGTATCAAGAAGGCATTGATTGCTAAAGATTTCATAGATGTGGATGGAGATACCGTATCTTTCAACGACCCATTCTTCAAACTTTGGATCAGAAGAAACATTGCGCAGCTTTGATGGAATAAGAATATACCAGTTACATTTAAAGAGAGTGGACCATAAAACCTTGACGCACTCTCTTTAAATGTAACGTCATTATCCCAATTTCAAAATAATATTCTTAGCCTCCAGCATTTTAGATTTTAAAAAATCAGCTAATAAAGATGATTGGTTCTGATGCGGAACCATCGCACTTAACGTTTCACTACACCATAACCACCATTTTTCACCATTTGGCCCCCACAGCCATTTTGCTGCAACAAAAGAATAATCATTTGGAAAACATTTTTCATCGGAAAGGGAACAGCAATCATCTGTCCATCCGATTTCATCCTTTATCGAGTCAGGAGTTTGAGCCCCTTTAAGAGCAATCAATCCATAGGCATGACCACGCTTTAGGGTATTATCACCACCAATATAAAAATAAATACTTTCATTTTGAGGTAATTTAAACAAGGCATAGCCTCCCCAGCCTTCATACAGATAAGTTCTCTTATCTCCCACAGGGACAATTTCATATCCCATATCCAAAGCCATTTTTTCTATTTCAGCCACAAATCCCAACCGAATTCTATTTTCTATAGACGTCTGATTATTAATGATCATCAAATACTCATCTACATGCTCAGGACTTGCCACTAACTCTGCAAGTTTATTGTCTTCTAACGTTCCCATACTTTGATTCGTTAATTGTTTGATTAAATTAATATATTGTCTAATTGTTTCCCTAACCAAAGGACGATCGAAAGATATCCTAGCACACTCCGCAAGCCATTTAGAAATATCATTCTTGTAGGAGATACACTGGTAAGGACATCCTTGAGCTGAATCATCACTCGCCTCTTTCCCATCTAAAGTGAGATACAATAATCTGTAGCCATGAGGGTAGTTATCCCTAGCAAAATTTGTATATCTCAGAAGTTGTGCTGGTTGATCCTGAGCATAAATCTTATTTTCGATAATGATGGCATGATTGCCATCCTCCATAATGATATCTATGCGCCCTCCTTCGGTATCAGTAGTAGGTCCAAAGGAAATTTCTACAGATACCCTGCCATCAACTATATAATTCTCAGGAAGCCCTAAGATAGCAAGAAACGCTTTCTGAAAGGCATTTCCAACTCCACTCATGCCATTGGGGCTGAGAAGTTCTGCTAAAAGAGCAGAATGCAGCCTTACTTCTTTGGACTCAAAGCCTAAAATATTAAACACATTGAACAATTCTCCGTGGGAATATCGCTCTTTAGTTCGCTCATTTTGAGCTACCACTAATTTACCTATCTCGTTTAATAGCTTTTCTACATTGTTATTCATGACTCAATTATATTGAAAGAACATACAAAAAAGAAATTTAAAAATAAAACGGGGCATGAAGCTCCGCACTGAGGTTAGAGTCTCAGAGCTCAAAAATGAACATAACGGTAGGAATCGAACCTACGATATGCGCTCCGAAGACCGCTCGGCTACCTGCTGCCATCATCGTAATTTTCATCTCTGCCCAAAGGTATAACTATTTTCTGAATCACCAAACAAAAAAAAAGAAAAAAATCACTTATAGACGCAAAAAACATGGAAAACTATACAAAAAGACCCAAAATGCATCATAAGGAAGGCAAAAGTAATGTACCTACAGATAAGAACAAGATTACCCAACACTTCGTCACCAAAAACAAATTATTCTGCTGATTCATTTCCATCCCTATACGCCAGTATGACAAGCAGAAGCCTCTGCTCATCACCTGCCTGTATCTGCTGAAGAAACTCCACCTGGGCAGAATCCTTGAATGACTGCGCTATCGACATGAGCTGAGAAAGTTCTCTCATCAATAAAGGGTGCTTCACAGAAGATACAATCTGAAAGGACACCTTATTATATAATGCCCAATCTACAAGTGTATACTGCTGGAAGGCACGACAGATTGCCTCTGCCCTACTCTCGCCGTCCATTTGGAAGGAATAGATTCGGCGCTTGACCATTTGTCTGTTTCTGTTACAATTCATCATTTCTTTCTAAGTTTTTAATGCAAAGATAGAAGAAATGTGTGTAAAATCACTTCACACATCAAAAATAATTCAACTTGTGCAACATATTTTCCTACTTTTCCGTTATCTTTGTACCAAAATTATAAGAAACAAAATAAAACAAGATAATATGGCAATCAACCAATTAAACAAATATGTCTGGCTCGTGGAAACCATCCACCGGGCAAAGAAAAGGGGCGGCATCACCCTGAAGGAAATCCAAAGCAGATGGTTGGACTCTGACCTCAGTGAGGGAACGGAACTCTCCCGAAGAACCTTCATCAACAACATTCATAGCATCGAGGAACTGTTTGAGATAAACATCGAATGTGGCAGCGGATACCGCTACAACATCGAGTATGGCGACTGTTTCGAGGAAGGAAGTACCCGAAGTTGGATGCTCAATGCCTTCTCCCTCCATGCCATGGTTGGTAACAGTCGCAAGCTCAAGGAACGAGTCCTTCTGGAGGACATGCCTTCTGGCAGAAACTTTCTGGAAGACATCATCAAGGCCATGCGTGACAACCATGTCATTTTCATCTCTTACTATAGTTACAATTCCGAGAAGTATTATGAGTTTGACATCCATCCTTATTTCGTGAAGGCTTTCAAGAAACGCTGGTATGTGGTTGCCTATAGCCCTGGCACGAACGATATCCGTTGTTATGCCCTTGACCGTATGGAAAATGTCATCATCTCAGACAAAGTTTTCAAGATGCCAAAGGATTTGGAACCGGCCGAATATTTCAAGGATTGCTTCGGAATCATCAATAACGAGGATTCCGAAGTTCAGAAGGTGGTGCTCAAGGTAGATGCCTTCCAGAGCAACTACATACGTAATCTTCCTCTCCATGAGTCTCAAAAGGAAATGAAGCGTACCGATGAATACTCCATCTTTGAGTATCACCTGAAACCAGAGTTTGATTTCGAACAGGAGATTTTCTCCAGCATGGACACCATGGAAGTACTGGAACCATAATGGCTAAGGGAAGAGGTGAGTGAAAGGTTGAGAAACCTTGCTAAGAAATACAAGATCTGCCCTTCTTCTTAACTCCTCTCAACAAATGAAAATGATATTGATGCAAACTTTTTTGAATCATAAGGAAATGATGATTCGTGCCTATCGCTTTCTGATCAAACTTACCTTTAGGAGTATTGAGCACTCCATCGAAATCCAAAAATATATACTTCTCCATCGGGGATATTTAATTTTAATTATACATTAGAATCCTATCTTTCTCTTGGCCCTAGTACCTTCCAACCTCTCGCTCTCGCAAAACTCGGTAAGAGACTTGACCATCTTCTCCGGGCTACCATGCAAAATGTTCCTGCATGGTAGAAAGATAACAAGATACCTCCAACCTGTCTTCTGCAAACAGATAATGCATACCATTCAAGCCCCATTGATATTCAATGAGAGGAACGTTGTCATCATCTTCTTCCAGGATATATTGAGTAATGTCCCATGCATCAACAGGTTCAATGCCGGCTTCCCCGGCAAATTCTATGGAACCATAGATCAAGCTACCTCATATGGTATCTCAACCATCCTGTCATTCTCAGCATCCGAGTAGTACTCAACAATCTCTTCTAAGTTCTCGGGTGATATATTAAAGAAATATGCTTGAAAAATTGGATATTACATTAAATCATTGTATCTTTGCACATGTTTTAATTGGTGCAGTTCCGAATATGGAAGAAAAGATACGAGTGACATGATGGTGCAGTATAACCATTAGTTTTGTATTTTGGAGTTAAGAGAATTACCATACGCACTCGCAACAATGTATTATAAAAAATTAAACATGTTAGATATATCATCAAAAATAATCCTCATAAAAGGAGAGCCACGCTCCTTGAATATTGAGAGCATTACTCCCGCCAATGAGCAGAAAATGGCTGTGATGTTTAAGGAAACCCCGAAAACATATCTTTACAAAAAAGAAAATGTGGTCATCATAGAGGAGTCTTTACATATTGACGGAGAGTATGCTGTAGTGATGCTGGATGGTACCATAAGACAAGGCATTTCTGATCTCTGGTGCTTCACATATCATGGTATGAAGTACTGGCGCATCAAATATAAAATTGACAAGGTAGAAGAATATCCAGGAAGCAGAATTCAAGTAGAAGTTTCTTGCCTGGCAGATGAAAAGGCAAGAAATGTCTGGACCTATCTTAAACAGGTGGCAGAGATCAATCCCTTAAAGAATGACATCAATAACCAAAAGATTCTCTTAACTGCCTATGAAAAGATAAAGCAGATACCTAATTCTACAGCTGCTGATGTTTATCTTAATACTAAACATCATAGCAAAAAACTTAGAGCAGACTTCTTTATCTACCCTTTTGGCTGCAATTCCAGTCAGAAGAAGGCAGTGGAGAACGCATTGAGAAATCAGGTTAGTGTCATCCAGGGACCTCCAGGTACAGGCAAGACTCAGACAATTCTCAATATCATAGCCAATCTTCTCATACAGGGAAAAACAATACTCGTCGTATCAAATAACAATTCTGCTACAGCAAATGTAAAGGAGAAACTCGCCAAGTACGGGATTGATTTCATTGTTGCAACTTTGGGAAGCCATGATAATAAGGAGACCTTTATCAAGGAAGGACAACCCCCAATACCAGAGAATGTAAAAGATTGGGGAATAGAAGAAGAGGAAAAAACTGTTGTTGAAAAAGAGATTCAAAGAATTTCTTTGCAATTAGACAAAGTCTTTGATTTAAAGAATCAACAGGCAACTTCAAGGTTGGAATTGGAAAACCTCAAATTGGAATGGACTCACTTCAAGAGCAATCATAACATTTCAGATGGCATATTCTACCTCAAGCGTTCTTTATCTTCTATAAGGCTGACGAAAATGTGGGTAAAACTTCAGGAGTTTGCCGATACCAGGGATGATAATTCCAAGAGTTTTTGGCAATGGCTGAAATGGTTATGGACAAGCCTGCTTATCAGATATTGGCTGCATCTCAAGAGTAAGTTTGATAAACATCACCTGGATGAGCTCATTATAGAACTTCAGGCCCTTTACTATATGAAGAGAATTGAAGAACTGGAACTGGAGCTAAGAAAGATAGAAGATGAATTACAGCTACATGATAACAAAACTCTTATGGATTCATTATCTGATCATTCAATGATGATATTGAAAAATACGCTTCATGCCAGATATTCAGGCAGAATGCGTCGTGAGTTTACGGATGCAGATACGTTGTCCACCCAGGCTGAGGAAGTCCTCAAGGAATATCCGGTTATTACGAGTACAACTTTCTCTGCCCGATCTTCATTAGGCGGCAATACGATCTATGATTATGTAATTATGGATGAATCCTCTCAAGTATCACTTGAGACAGGAACGTTGGCTCTTACCTGTGCAAAGAACGCTGTAATTGTAGGCGATACAAAACAGTTGCCAAATGTAATTACAAATAATGATAGAGAGAAACTGAAAGTTATTTTTGGCTTATCCCACATAGATAATGGATATGATAGTGCTAATCATAGTTTCCTGGAGTCAGTAAGTATCATGATCAAGGATGTACCCCAAACCTTACTGCGTGAACATTATCGCTGCAATTCCCGTATCATCAACTTCTGTAACCAGAAGTTTTATGGTGGAAATCTTCTCATTATGAAGGAAGATGAGACCAACAAAAATGTTCTAGCTGCTTATAAGACAGTAAAGGGTAACCATGCAGCAAACATGACCAATCTGAGAGAAATTGAAGTCATCAAACAAGAGGTAATTCCTGAGCTGAAAGATATTTGCTTGGATGAAATAGGAATCATTACCCCCTATAATAATCAGGTGAATGCCATTCGCCAGCAGTTACCTGATATTGAAGTGGGTACTGTTCATAAGTTCCAAGGAAGAGAGAAGGATGTCATTATTATGAGTGTAGTAAGCAATCAGATTAATGATTTCATTGATGATCCACATCTCATAAATGTAGCTGTATCAAGAGCTAAGAAGAAATTCTACCTAGTGGTAACAGGCAATGAGCAAGAGAAGACAAGTAACATCAAAGATCTCATTGATTATATTGACTACAATAACTGTAAGGTCGTAGACAGCAAGGTGTTTTCTATCTTTGACTATCTCTATAGTCAATATACTGATATGCGCATCGCATTCTTGGAAAGCCATCCGAAAATCTCAGAGTATGCTTCTGAGAACATTGCGTATTCTCTGATTAAAAGTATACTTGAAAGTGACCGGAAGTATTCCTGTCTCCATGTATTATGCCATATCCCTTTGCGTTCAATCTTCAGGCAAACAGACTTAATGAGTGAAGAAGAAAGAATTTATGCAGGCAATTTCAATACCCATGTAGATTTCCTGATCATAAATCGGGCTACCAAGCAACCATTACTTGGTATAGAAATCGATGGTTATGCCTATCACCATAAAGGAACCATACAAAGTAGTCGTGACGCCCTAAAGGACCACATCTTCAAATCATATCATCTCCAACTCTTAAGATTATCAACAAAGGGTGCAAATGAAGAAGAAAAAGTGAAGGAACAGCTGGATACGATTTGCTGACACAAATGCAAACACAAAAGTAAACACAAACATAAGAATAAAAAAGAATGATATGAAAGTATTTGCACACTATATGGGAAATGAAAAAGATTGGAATCTTTCTGAGGATGGATTCCATGAAGAAGGCTTCAGAACAAGAACTGTGGTATGAAAATATCAGATACAGGTTCTACCCAGGACTCCAGGTAACCTTTGACAAGAAAACGGCCAATATACGCTTTGCCTATAAAGAGAACAATGGCTTTTCCATAGCGGATTACAACAATCCTGATGAGAAAAAAGCAAGAAATCTGCAAGTTATCAGCCAATTACCACGAAATCAATCGTAAACTATAAACTGCTATTCCCAGGCGGTCCCATCCCGCACAACATGGCGAAAACCTTTGATGGTCCGCCAACCTTAGAGCGTAGCGGTTCCGAGCACCGGAGGGCGGTTACATCCCTAATCCCTATGGTAGGGATTTAGGGCTTGGGTATAGGGTAAGGACCCTCCCGCGGGGGAGAAACAGGTGGGGCAAAATTACTCTTTTTCCATACTTGATGGATTCTCTTGATTTCTTCAATCGTAAAACTTTGCATAGCTGTAATATTTTATAATATTAATATGTGCTGCAAAGTTAAAGAAAACTTTGATGTCTCACAATACGGGGGTAGCCGATGGCTTACTATTCAACTATTTCTAGTTACCCTTGTTCTTCTGTTCCAGGGCTTCTTTCCTCCACTAGATGATAATACGCCACAATTACTTCCCTTATCTGCGTATTAGCACACCTTCTTGCCTCTTTAGCAAGTAAATTCATGATGCAATATGTGAAAGTAGCCATGATACAAACACCGAGAATAAATACTATAATATTCTCTGCCCAGCTGTATATCACTTTATCACTCCAGTTGCTTTGCCACTGATTGAAAACCTCAAACCAACTTCTCCACATGGTAAAATGCTTGATTAGTAAACTCACAAACAACAACAAGACGGGCAGCATCAATCCCTCATATATCGCTCTCAACACCCAAAAACGAGAAATATATACAAACCGATTTCGACAATCCTCATCTTGAGAGTTGTCCAATCTCATCCACATATACGAAAAAGCAACTTTCTTATTTTTCTCTATCAGTTTTGTAATCAACTCATCTTTGAATGTAAAATGTGTCGCAGCCTCAGAAAACATAAATTCAAAATCGGCATCTTTATCCCTTTCCCAAAAATGCTTCATCAGCCAATAGCGAATTTGCTTACCCGCTATCCAACTTATCATCCCCAACACATATGCGATAACAATACATACTATCACAGATAATGTTACTTGCTCCTTATGAAACACAAAATCTTTAAAGCTAGAAAAAGTATATATCAAAACACCCAACATAGTCGTACCAGAAATCAAGTACGACATATCAAAGATGTTTAACGCACCTGTAACTGTGTCAAATTGCTTTTGAACATTCATATCAATTCGTTTTTCATTATCTTTGCCATGCCGATGAAAGTAAAGTTTCTCCCGTCGCTCATAAGCTTCTTTGTTATAGATAGTTTATCAATTTCTATTCTACTTTAAGAAAAGCAGATACATCATCAAACAAGTCTGCATCTAGCTTCATGTCATTCTTACATATAATCTCAAGCTTGATTTTTGTCTGTATTAAAGGATTATTGACGGAATAAAGATATTCATTCAAAGCCCTCAACTCCTGAACTAACCATTCATGCTTTTTCATCATCCAACGACATATCAGGGTACATTTGTCATTCTCACACTGAATGTCATTAACATTTTCAGGCCCATCCATTATATTTATCTCTATCCTTCCATCATTCAAACAACAGTTACATCCTTCGCATTTTTCTGTATTTTTGATGGTTGTTAAATACTTTACATTTAAATACAACCTGACAATGAGAATCTCCGTTATGGGTTTATCATATAAAGGCATGTAGATATTCTGCTCTATAAAATTACCTTTTTCATCCAAACAAGGAGTTTCATAATCTGCATCAAACTCGAGCTTATCGGTAATTAGGTGTGAAATCCAATGGAATCTTGAAATACCAGCCATGAAACTTATGTTCTGGCGCAACAAATGATAATTGACTCGATCGTTGGCAACATCAAAAAGATCAGCCAAACGAATCAGTATCATTAAATATTTCAGACTTACCGTATCTCTTTTGGCCCTAGACTTCAATCCATACACATCCTTATAATCCCAACAATGACTCTCAGAAACCTTAGCAACAAAAGAAACAAGTGTAGGTTCCAAATAACTCAACAAAGAATGAGCCTTAGATAGGATAAAGTCAGCACTTTCCGTGTGATGCCTTACTCTGGTTCTATCACTAAAAAAATCATATACAGCTTCAAATACCTCTACCAGATGATTGCCAGCTTCTTTAAAATGAACATTTCTTTTTCTCTTTTTCTCTATCTCATCATTATGCACAGGATTATCCTCGCCCAACTTGAAGAACTCGTCAACAGCATTTTGCATTTTTAGGATTTGCTCTGATACAAAGTCAAATGTATTGCTATTGGCAGAACCTAAAATATATAAGTCAGGATGAATAACCATACTAATATCATGCAAGTAACATGATAAAAACAAGATATAGTAATCAATTGGCTTTAACACGAAATAATCTATGGTTCTTACAATGTGTACCGCATTATTGACTAGCGTCACAGCATGCTCTTCATTGTGCAAGGTATAAGAGTTCAAGAATTTTGAACCATTATACCACAAGCCCTTGGTGATTCGATGAGTCTGAATCAAGCTATCTATCCAATCAGGATTCTTAACGAAGGAGATGAATGTACCCAACACCCCTAAAAGCGACATATCAACATTCATCTGATTAGAAATATCTTCATTGTTGATATTCTTCACGAATGCAACGAAATCGTCGAAATCAAAATGTGGGTTTCTCAACCTCAACAAGATGCGCAACTCTGTATAACATAATTTCTTTGAGTTGGATTTTACAAACGAATAATCGTCAGAACATCTGACACCTATCGATTCGGAATAATAAGCATTCAATATTTTACGTCGGAAATCAGGAGAGTTCTTATCTACGAATAATGTATATTTCTCTATCCCCAAAACAGAATAATCTTTTAAATCCTCCTGATTATGCAGATTCTCCAAGTTACTTATATTATCCAGGAACACTTTAAATTTCTCAAATTGAGTAGCCTGCTTCAAATCTCTATTTCCTCTATAGTTTCCATTCATCCCCCGTTTCAGCGAAGCATATTTATCTAAATAAAGTTCCTTCATCGCAAAAGAATTCTCTACATCCTTACGATAATATAGATTCTTTGTTTCGCCTTTTTGAGTAAATAAAGATTCAAAATTTCTAACTACTTCTCCTATTTTATCCGCATTTGATGAAGAAAGTTTTTCTATAAGTAACCGATATTTCGACTGAAAGATTTCCTCTTCGGTTGCTTCAAGAAAATCCTTTAACGCATTTAGACTTTCTCTATCATTTTCTTTTTTATATTTATTTTCTTCATCTAGTATCTTTTGAATAAAATCCTCCATCATTTTTTCTCCAGAATTTGATTCTGTTTTCAATCTGAAGAGATTTACACGATAAAGGAAGTATTTTTTGTATCGTTTCAGCCATTTGAGTCTTGAAATATCCTTCTCTTTCATCTGACCCTTACCAGCATTCGAATAATCCTCTTTCTTTTTAAGTCTTTGAATTTCTGCATCAACCACCATTTTGATTGCACAAAGTTTTTTGAATGAAATAGAATCATCTATATCATCTAAACTCCAAAACATGCCGCCGGTTTTAGATATTTCCCTAGGTATATTCTCAATACCTTCTAGATGATTATCAGCATCATCTATATAACTACATGAGCTTTTTCCATCCTCATGAAAATGCACCTTATATATTAAGTTTTCCTGGAATTTCTTACAGTTTGCTGGCAGGAAATTATAAACATCACAGTCTTCACTATCCTTATCATTAAAAAATTTATCTAATGAGCCATTGAGCCGTTTTATCCTTTCATTAAATTCACTCTTGTCCAGTTCTGACTTTATATAAATTACAGAGTCATCTACATAAAAATAAGCATCTCCTTCGAATATTTCTTTCCTCATCATTTCCTTTCTAACAGCCAGCATGCAGAGATTACCAAAGAAATATGACTGAGGCAAACCTTGTGGAATGCCACAATTCATATAGAACCCACTTATATCCTCTGTCTTATCTATATAATATTCATCTGCCCATGATTCGAGGTAAGTCTTATCAATATCAAAATAAAGTAACTTCGCAATCGCTACTTTTAAAGTTTCAATATCATCATTACCACCCTTACCATTATTTTCACTACCAAAAGTAGCGGAAAGCTTATTTACAATCAGATTATATAGATACTTAGGGGAAACCGTTGGAAAGAAGTTTTGTATGTCAAGACATACCTCTGTCAAATAGCGATGGCTATTCTGATAGGTACGACAATGCTGCACAACATCATCAGAAAAAGACTTATATTGATTCTTCCAGTTTTTAAACAAGTATTTTACATCAGTGCTAGGCAGATTGCCATAGAAATTATGTGGAATCAGCTTAGATAGTTCAGAAAGGTTACGTATCCCATCTGAATCATCATACATCAATTTTGCCAAAATGCAAACCATGCAGATCATATCTATCAAACGGGCAGAGTGCATCGGTCGATAAACCAATTTATTCCCTTCAACCTTCTTCATCTTGAAATATACAGAAATGCCGAAAAGAACTTTCTTCTCAGTATCCAAAATTTCATTAAGTCGCTTCTCGCAAGCCTGTATCACTTCCAGAATTAGCTTTGAATTATATTTGTCACCCAAAGCATAGAATAGTTCTAGGTCATTTTTTGCTATGATATTATCGCTTGTTCCTTTTACAGGAATCACACAATCTAGAAGACCTTTCTCAAAGACATAAGATTCCAAACAGTAAATAGCATTATAAATATTTTCATAACTTACAATACTGTCTTTCAAGCTATTCTTCTTACGGTTATCGATTTTTGAAACAATACTATTCATGAAAATACCCCTTCCATATTTTTTTAAGTTTGTCTATAAAGACAAGTATAGGCCGTTGTTGAACATCATCCTGTTCTTCATCCACAAACTTACAATACATAGAAAACAACATCAGTTTGTCTTTTCTCACCGCAATCGTAAAACCATCCTTTACATGAAGAAGATGATCAAACTTACTCCATTCCAAAGTCATTTTGGGGCGAGCATATTCATTAAAAGATAAGACGAACAGATCATTAAATATAAATTCTGCCTTTTTATACTCAGCGTCTAGCTCTTGTAATTGGTTGACAGCTTTTACAATGTTAGTAAAAAAGAAAAACAAATCAACCAGCTTCTCCTGATAGCCAATAGTTTGTTTTCTTAAATAGCTCCAAGTATTACCAAATTGAGAATTACATGATACAAAGTATGCAAATCCAAAAAGCGGCTCATCTTGAGTTACTATCAATTTTACGATTTGTTTCACATCCTGTTTTTTGTCAACATTATCTACAAGTAGATTCAAAAAAAAGTTCAGAACCTTTAATTGATGCTTTTTATTACGAATAGAACTATCCTTTTCAAAAGAATCACTATGCGCATTTTCTTTCGTTGTCTCCTCGTCTATTCCATCTTCCTCTTCTTCAAGCTGTTTTTGAATATCGAGCTTAAACAAAAAAGCAGAATAAGCTGGAATCTTGTTTTTATTATTCTTTTCCTGTGGCATAATTATTCATATAATATTCACTATAGTCACTTACCTCTAGCGGCAGTTTTTCACATCTCAAAAAAACACAGAGATTAATAAAGAAACGCTGAAGCTGTTCATAAGCCTTTCGCCCGGCATCATCATTGTCTGGATACATGTGCAGGCGGAACTTGTCCAACATCATCAAATCCAGTTTTGGCAAAATAGTAGAACTCGGAATCGCCAAAGCCTTTTTACCCGCAGACAACAATGCCAGGCAATCTGTAATACCTTCGCTGATATACAAATCATCCCCTCTTTCCAGCGTATTTAGAACCGGTAAATTATAAAGTCTAGTTTTCTGAGACGAAATAAACTGGAAACGAGGCACTTTCTTGTCTGCAGCCCCTAAATATCGTGTTTGCAGTCCCACTAAATTACAATCCACGTCATAATATGGAATTATCAAACACGGAGTAAATATACTAAGATATAGTGTTTGGGATATAAATCCACTTTTTATTAACGTTTCTTGCGGAAACGAATCTTTCAATTTCTTTAGAAGTTCCCAAGGCTCATCTAGAGACACGATGTTTAAAGACTTAATGACTGTAGGATTTAATTTTCTTTCATCAAACAAGAATTTCTTTCCTGTAGCAGTCAGATTACAATGATTAAGAATATACTGTGCAACCTCGGTAACAAATATTTTTTCTTTCTCTACAGGTTTCTTTATTATTCGTTTTGGTATAACCAGAGTTTTTGATCTTCTAGGCACATTTTCCAGATAAATCCCAAACTGACTGCATAACCATTCGCATGCTTTGACAAAACTCAAATTTAATTTGGTCTCAACAAATTTGATAGCATTGCCACTATTGTGGCAAGCAAAGCAATACCAACGATTACGGTTCTCCCCAAAGAACCCCATACTAGGATGATGATCATCATGTGCAATACACAATGCTCTATGATACTTCACTACAATACCTAATTTTTCAGCAACCTCTTCACAGGAAAGTTCATTTAGCTTTTCAATTACACTTTTAGGAATATAAACCATAATTCAAAAAAAGATAATAAAGTTTGTATAAGCATCCATCTCCTATAGCAATACAACTTTCTCCCCAATGTTTACTGTGGATACAGAGTATTAAAAAATGGACTTTTTCGATTTTTAAACAAATCTAACCAGAAGAGACTCCGTCAACAAGACATAATCCCTCCTTTCAGCTACAATCATGTCAAATGCCATATTTATAACTTTTATTCACCCAAATATCAATATCTCCGGGAACCCGCACAACCATGGCGAGGGCTTTGATGCCCCGCCAACCTTAGAGCGTAGCGGTTCTGAGAACTGTAGGGCGGTTTCCCTCTTCTTTCCTGAGGGGAGAAGACCGAGATGAGAGGTGGAGCCTTCCTTAAGGGTAAGGAAGGTTTCTGTCCCCTGTAAGGGGAACCGAAAGGGTCGTAAAGACTTTTAAGCCCATCAAGAATATCAAAAGAAATTAGTCATGACTATTAGGTTTTACCCTAAACATAGCCACAGTGTTTGAAAATTCTGCTACAATATCTAAAACATTCGGATTATCTTTTCGAATAATTAAAGCTGCAAAATTTTCAATTCCCTCCATATCTTCGATACTGACAGGCATCAAAATAAACTTATCTTTCATTTGATAAGAGGAAAACCAATATTCAAACAGACGGCTTCGCATATGCTGCTTACCATCCCCACTCTCACAAATATACAAGAGAGCTGCTTCGTTCATATTAAAGAAGTTCTCTATGATAAGCATCACCGTATCACGCATTTTCAAGTCTCGTGGAGAAGGTATTTTATTTACATTGATGATAGAAAAGACATATGATTCTGCATTTTCAATGATGTCATCATCATCAAAGCCAATAGCAAGTACCACACCAAAATCACTTTTAAAGCGATAAGTTCGAGACGTTTCATGCCAATAAACCTCATAAGGAGCAGAAGCATTAATTATATCCAAAGGAAGTGGTTTCATTACCAAACATTTATATATTTAGGATATACCCCCGTTCGTTCCTTATATTCCTCACAAAGGCTCTTAGTAATTTCAGCTACACGAGCCTTTTTACGCTCTTTTGCCGCCATAAATCTTTTCATAGCAGCTTCACGTTTTTCCCAAAATTCTTTATCTAATGTATCCATAATAGTTCTCCTTTTAAATTCTTTAATTGCAATCTGCCGCAAAATTACGCTTTTTCCTCGAAACCACCAAGAAAATCAAAAGAAATCTGCAACTCATCAGCGAATTACTACAAAACCAGCACTTCAATAATCCTATCCACCTTTGCCTGGCGGTCCCATCCCGCAAAATATGGCGAGACCTTTGATGGTCCGCCAACCTTAGAGCGTAGCGGTTCCGAGCGACGAGGAGGAGCGGTTTCCCTCTTCTTCCCTGAGGGGAGAAGACCGAGATGAGAGGTGGAGCCCTCTTTAAGGGTAAAGAGGGACGGGGTGATTTTCGAAAAATCCTCCTTTTATTTAAAGAGGAACGTGGCGTTTCAAAAGTGCATACCCTCCAATCACCCCATAACAAACCAATGGTATCAAAAAGGCAATTGCCATGCTGCCCGTAGTATCCGCAATATACCCCATGATTACCGGAGCAACCGCACCACCCACTATCGTCATGATAAGCAATGAAGAGGCAAGTTTGGTCTTTGTACCCGCATCCCTCAATGCCAGCGAGAAGATAGTCGGAAACATGATGCTCTCTCCCAGATACAGGGCGAAGAACGCAATGAGAGATAAGGTGCCGCTACATACCACTACAATCAATGTGGCAACAAAGGTGAGGATGGCACAGACCAGCAGCACCAGCCTTGGCTGGATATAATTCATGATGACACCACCAGCCAACCTGCCGATAAAGAACAGACCCATTCCGCCAAAGGCGAGATACAGACTGGCAGTCTGCTTCTCTATATGAATACTCTCCTCAGCATAGTTGATGAAGAAACTGTTCACACCCGTCTGGGCAGCCACATAAAGAAACAAGGCCAGCATACCAAAACCGAATGCCATCACTCGCATCGGCTTCTCCTCCACCATCTCGTTCGTATCCGCCTCATGCGCTCTCCTTGGGTCCGGCAACTTGATCCTTGATAGGACCATTGCCACAGCAAGCACGAAGATACCCACCAGGGCATAAGGGATGGCAATGTTGACACCCGAGAACAGAAGCTGTCCGCCAACCAGCGGTCCTACAATCCATCCGATACCATTGAGCGACTGCGATAGGTTGATTCTGCTCTCCGCCTTGTCAGGATGTCCCAGTACCGTAGTATACGGATTCGCACTCGTTTCCAAACAGGTCAGTCCGCATCCTATCACAAACAGCGACAGAACGAAGAAGTAGAAACTGTTGATCCTGCTTCCCGGTATGAACATCAGAGCACCGATACCGAAGAGAACCAGTCCTGTTATCACTCCCCTCCTGTAGCCCCACTTCCGGATAATCCATCCGGCAGGCAGCGCCATCAGAAAGTAGGCACCATAGACAGCAGCCTGCGTCAAGGCCGACATCGCCTTGCTGATATGGAACGACTCCTGGAAATGCGGATTCAGCACCTCCAGGATGCCATGAGCAAATCCCCACATGAAGAAGAGGCTGCTGATGATGAGGAAGGGCACCAGATAGTTATGCCCTTCGTATCGGTTCTATCGGAATCATCACCAGATGGTCTTCCAGGAAACGGAGAGTCATCTCATCCTGCGTACTCTCAATCTTCTCCGGCCAGAAGTTATTGTCATAATAATGACGCACCAGACCGGGCACACAGATACCGATAGAATCCTGGGCACCCGAGATGATACCATCATGACGCTTCGGATTGTTCTCAAAGCAGAATACCAGTCGGGCAAGCATCTCCGGATCCATCTTCGGCAACTTCACCGGCCATATCTTCTGAATCATCTTACGGGTAGAGGTAGACAGACCACAGCGGTCGCGCACCTCAAAGGTCGGTTCCAGCGAGATGGTAATCGCCCATCCCGGATGATACATGCTTACATAAGATCACCATACAGTGATGCCTGCTGGAAAAACTCCACATGACCAGAATGTAGCAGGTCATAGCACCCGCTTACAAAAACTTTTTTCTTCATTATGATTATCATTGATAATCGAAGTGCAGATAGTCATCCTCATCTAGCTGATTACCTATCTGCATCTCGATAAACATAAACAGAGTTATTTCAATTAATTATTTGATTAATATATTTTTTATATTTTAGCCTCCAGAAGAAGTGCCAAGTTCTGAAGATTGGCTCACAAAGAGCCTCACCCGGAAAATATCTCATGAGTCTTATATCCCGATGCATCCTTTGGAGATTATGCCCGAGCTGTGACCTACCAAACCGATTCCGGGCATCATGCTTTCCGAAGTTCCCAGCTTCCAGCACTTCATTCAGCACAAACTTACCATACTTCTCATTCGGAGGAACAATAAGGCGAGAGGCAGGCATACCGAACACCTCCTGCATGATATACATGATACCACCGGCAAACTTCCACAATCCCAACTCCTTCAATTCCTTCTGCACCCTATCGATAGCTGCAGAAGAATTGGCAGCAAAAGAAGAGCGAGCAGCAGTAGCAGAAGTGTCAGTAGAAGTAGAAGCAGTTGCAGAAGTCATATCCCCAATAGCATCCCGGCGGTCCCATCCCGCACTATCTGGCGAGACCTTTGATGGTCCGCCATCCTTAGAGCGTAGCGGTTCCGAGCACCGAGTAGGGCGGTTTCCTCCCTCTCCCCTGAGGTTTCTGTCCCCCGGAAACGGGGGAACCGAAGGGGGTGTAAAGACCATTGAGAGAGGGTCGGGGTGAGAGGTGGAGCCCTCTTTAAGGGGAAAAAGCGATGCCAATGAGTGCAATGAAAGCTCGCTTTCAAATTGCCGAGTGCAGCTCGCTTTATCAAAAAAGAGGGACGGGGTGATTTTCGAAGATTTTTGATAGACTTTATAAAAGTCGCAAAGAACAAAGTAATAATCCACCAGTTGCCTTAACCCAATCCCCTCATTCATCAGATGCGAGTAGATATGAGTCAACTGGAAGATGAGATTGAATTCCACCATCGGAATAGCAATCTCCCCTTGCTCTCCCAACATCACCCGATGCGAGAACTGCTCCTCCTTCACCCTCTCATAATATTTCTGAAGCTTTCTGTTATGCATGAAGCACAGCAGGAAGCTAGGGCGATAATGCACTTCAACCTCCACACCCTTATACGAGGGAAACTCGATGTGGTGATAGCACGCCTTTTCATGAGGAGAGATAGAGCGGACAAAGGAGATAACCCGCTTGTCTCCACCTTCCACCCAGATATCAATATCGCCAGGAGTCCGGGAATAAGGATTCGGATACATCAATGCATTTCCCTGCCCTTTCAGGATACAGGTTCTGAACCCCTTCTTCAGGAACCACTCAGAAACCTGAATGGCAGCATCGTTCAACCGAACATTCGCTTTCTCCAACATCTGGCTTTCCGCCATCCATTGGAGCAGTAACTCCTTCTCTATCCCTACATATTCAGCAGGTAGCTTCTTGATACCATCAAAGAGAACACCCACCAGGCATTGCTTCTTGGCAATAGCATACAGTTCCTTCCAATCCGCCTCCTTCAAAGAACCAGGTATTTCCTTGGCAGAACCGATGCAGAATCGCAAGAAATCAAAGAAAATCTTTTGTTGTTTCAAAATAAAGTTGTATTTTTGCTCGCATCAAACAAGCCATATGCATCAAATAATCTTACTGTCACACACCACCCATTCCGACTTCTGATACACATCATAAAACTCCTTGTCCTTCTGAAGCTTAATCAGATGGTCAAGATTAGGAGTCACAAGAACACCCTCCTTCAGATTTTCCAAGAGTTCCTGACGAGTTATGTTCTGAATATCTATATTTAATACTTTAACTGTTTCCATATATATCTATTTTTAGAGTTTCACAAAGCTATCTAATTCTTCCTCCTTGATTCCGATAGTCCATTCTGCAAGCAGATGATTTTCAAAATATTCACTCTGAATATCCATTTGTTCAATGGGAGTATCTTTATCAAAAATCCAAATATTACATTGACGATTTCCATCAGCATACTTCTTTCTGAAGTTTTTCAAGAAAGAAACAAGCCATTCTTTGGTTGTTGGAGAAACCGTCAATTTTACAAAAAAATTATCTGTCACGCCACATTCTGTTTTTATGGGAGATAAATAGGAGGCAACATCTAAGTTTGACGAAATTTCAAACATCTCATCAAGAACATATTCATACCCATAATTATCTTTTTTACGCCGTAACTGATAAAAAGATACATTCTTGTCTTTGAGAGCATCTTTTATTTTCTTTTTGTTATCATCAGACATTTCCGAGCCAAAGATTATACCATGTAAGGCAGAAGGTACCAAACTTTGCATTCCAAACTTGTCTGTAACAATCCTAACTTCCTCCTCAGCAGACCATTCTGCTTCTTTTGTACCAAACAATTTTTGCGGGAGTCTACCATTAGAAATATCGCGCAAATCTGCTTTTGGCGCTTTTTTTTGAATATTTCACTTCAAGCATGATTCTATCGTTCTGATAAATACTATCTGGGGCTTTCAATAAAGCATCTTTGTTATATATGATGCAATACCCATGCCTCATAGAAGCGTATAAAGCCCACATCATCCCCACACAAGGATTTTTACTTAAAGAGAACCTGTTGGCGGAATTAAAAAACCTCCTGAAAATTAGTATATTTTTATGGAGAAAAAAGTTGTGCATCTCGTTGATTTTT
>ERZ1034952.524-NODE-524-length-35402-cov-17.652700_pt1 | contig 35402 bp, 55 predicted proteins | sample MGYA00520625_ERZ1034952 | MGnify/ENA primary metagenome ERZ1034952 (study PRJEB33766, sample SAMN09781773) | gut metagenome | biome: gut microbiome | host: Homo sapiens | place: Madagascar | study: EMG produced TPA metagenomics assembly of the PRJNA485056 data... | reverse complement strand
GTGAACCGTATTTAATCATTTCCTCATTCTCCTTATTTGATGTTTTACCGCCGAGTTGTGCGGTTACTTCGTCTGCAAGATTGCCAAGCCTGTTATAGAGCCAGTCGCCCGGGCAGGATTTATTTGCAAACCACCTATGTACCGTCAAGACCATTTCGCCTGATTTTGGCGAATAGTTTAAAGTCTTGTCCTCGTTACCGAACCAAAGCAGTTTAGTTTTGCCGTTTCGCTTGCAGATGTCAACGCAGAGTGCAACGAGTTTGTTGTATACTTTGCTGTTCATAGTGTACGGAGCTACCGTGTCGCTTGCACATTCGATTGTGACTGCACGCTGGTCATTTGCATTGCTTGATGAACACCAAGAACGGTTGCTCTCATCGACACAAAGCAACACTCTGCCGTCATAGCCGATTCCGTAGTTACAGCTTGCCTCACAAGCTGTGTTCTGAAAAATGTTTCCGAGTGTTTCAACGCTACACTGACCGACTACACAATGCGGAGTAATGCGGTCAATGCTGTGTGTGCGTTTACCGCTGTGGTTTGGCGATAATTTAGTATAATTAACAAGTTTTGAGTTGCTCATAATTATTCCTCACTTTCGTTTTTATTTTATGCACTCCCCACTTTTACTACATTTTTTAATATGGTATAATTCATAATAGAAGGGAGGTGAATCATATGGAGTTGATTTTAAAAGAAATTGAACGGGCATTAGACGCTAAACTATACTATTTAGCGTTGCAAGCTTCTCTAACATTGCCCGATATTTGTGGAGCACTGCAGTCAAATGACGGCGTAGCAAAAAAACATAAATATATTGCTTGGTATGACACTTACGCAAAAGAACCGGGCAATCTATCTATTTCCGGCGAGGATTGTTACTATTTCCGTTGTTCATATGTGCATCAAGCACAAACCACACACGAAAATTCTACATATTCACGAATTATATTTTTTGCTCCAACTTGTCAAGGCATAACTATGCATAACAATGGTATAGATGGTGCCTTAAATATTGATGTTAAGCGTTTTTGCAATAATATTCTTAATGCAGTACGCAAATGGCAGAAATCAATCAAAAATAATGAAAACTATAAAAGAAATTACAAAAATCTCATTAAGCTTTACCCAGATGGACTTCCACCATATATAACCGGCATACCCGTAATTTCGTAACAATAATCTAAAAAACATAGATAGTCCAGAAGAAATTTAATTTTCAACTGGGCTATCCTTTTATTTTAGTTAGTTTTCCGAAACTTCGGGCAGACCTGCAATGCTTGTCAGCACAGAAAGCACGCCTGCCAAAAGGCTTGCCGAGCCTACTGCAACCCAGTTTACGTCTGTCATAACGGCTGACACGCCGATTGTTGCAACAGCAGTCTGTGCGACTGTTTTAATCGCTCTAACTGCCGTAGCTTTCGCCCAATTTTTGGTGAAAATTTTTTTCATTTTCAATCTTTCCTTTCGCTGATTTTTTCGAGGTCTTCAATTCTGTGATTTGCGACCTTAATTTCTTCGTCCACAACCGCATTGTGTTGTTCGATCGCATATGTGCGCTCAATGAGATTGTTATGTTTTTCAACTTTCTTTTCGAGCTGTTCGATTCGATAGTTTGACATTCGGTTGCTTACACAAATGCCACCAAGCGTGCCAACTAAAGTACCAAACAGCGATATAACCGATACAATTACTTCGGGTGTCATTTTACTTCAATCTCACTTTCTGTCGGCTCATCAACGGTTGGGTCTGTTCCCCAAACTGCCATAACGGCATTGAAGTATTCGTCAGAGAGAACCTTTCTCAACTGTTCTCTGCCGGATTCGTCGTTCATATAAGCGTTGCGGATGTTTCCGCCTACCTGCATTTCTTCACCGTTAAAGGTCAAAAACTGCTGTCTGAGTACCGACACGCTGTCCTTTGTGAGCATATCGAGTGTGATTTTTTCTTTAAGTTCCATAATTTTTACCTCCGTTATTTAATTTTGTACAAGCAAATCACATTAATTTGCTCGCCGTCTGCGAATGTATATGCGGTCTTATCCTGAGTCGAAAACTGTAGCCAAGTGTTATTTTTCGGAATGGCAAATTTAAAGAGCTTGCCAAGGTTTGAAATACCGACACAAAAAACATTGTCCTCGGAAATACATTTGTACGGCAAATCAATCAGCGGACACATGCTATTGCCGGCAAGAGATACTGCGTTCATTTTGACCGTTGCACTGACGATTACGATGTCACCAATCGTCTTATACATACAGCTTGCGCTTTTGATTTTATCTGCAACGGTTGAGTATGGTGTAAGCGTTGATGTTCCGCTTTCAATATTTGATGAATCGTATTTAGTCGACAAGGCGGTTTTATCTGCTTTAGCAAGCAGAGCTTTGTAAACCGTACCGCTCGTGAGATAACACGGGCTGTTATTTTTTGGTTCGCTGTCGAACGGCATTGAATTGAGCTTTTGGGCAAGTTTTTGGTCTGTTTTTTCCTTCGTATATGCGTCCGTAATTCCGTAGCCTGCAAGAGTGCTGGTTTTATCTGCTTTTTTTGTAAGATTTGTGTCAACAGTATCAAGCCTTGCTCCAAGCGAATTAGAACTGCCTCTTGCCGTGGCTATTTCGGTTTCAAGTGCAATTGCTCCGTCTGTTGCCTGTTCAATTCCCTCATCCATATGGTTGAGGTTGTCGGCAGTCAGCGGAGTTGCTTTTGAGGGAGTATTTTCCCAGTTCATTCGTGTGTATTTGTTCAATTTCTATTCTCCTTTCGCTGTGATTTTGTCTGTGAGTGCCTGTATGCCTGTAAGCTCTCTTGACAGCACATATGATGTCACGGTTGCGGTTTGTGGAGTGCCGTCAGCGTTATAGGCATAGTTGCCGTCAGCGTCGGTTACATAATATCTAATCTGTATCATATCGCCCGGTTCAACCCACAATCTGCCGTCAAGGGTTGCCTCGATAGGCTTATAAATTTTATGGTGTATTCGCTTGCCCGTATCGCCTGAAAACAAATTTTCAAACTTATGTATCCACGCACCGCCTGCATTATCGTTTTCCTGCCATACAAGAATGTTATCTGTCATATCATAGGTTTTACCGCCTAAAAACTTGTAGCTACGCACCTTTGCGGTTCGTGTAGCACCTCCGATTGCAAAGTCAACAGTCCCGTATGTACCGCTTGATTTTTCGTCAGCGTTGAATGCCTCGTAAAAGTCATATTTTTCTGCTTTTGTTGTATCGGTTTCAAGGTTGATAAAAACAATGTTACCGCCTTTTCGGTTATCGGGTTTAGCAAAAGCAAACACACCGAGCATTTCCGCCGTGTAATTAAGCAATTGACCGTAATTAACCTTTTCGGAATCATTAAGCCATACTTTGTTAAAAATTTTCATATTCTTAACAGTCAGATTCTCAGCCTTGTTGATAACCTCGTTAAGTAAACTGTCGGATAAAAAACGGGCATCAGGTTGACCGCATAGGTTAATAAATTTTTCAGAAACCATTGCCAACAGTGCATAGACCGAAGTACTGTTAGAATTGTTATTCCAGAGCTTTTGCAGAGCGTTTGTACAGTCGGTTTCATAAAGCTGTGAAATCACATCATAGGCGGTTATGCTGATTTTGTTCTGATCCGTTTTATTGACCTCGGCTTTGTCAATCATACCGTTAAAAATGCACCACGACTTTGTTGTCACGGCTTCGCCCGGATAGAGAGTGTCGCTCGGATATAATGAACTGCTCGGCAGTATCGGAGAGCCTGACGGAAAAGTTTGTGTCAGCTTAACTAAAATCCAACAACCGACAAGTTTTGAAACATCAAAAGTTCTGTCAACGGTGTTCAGCAATCCGATTTTAAATTCGGAAGCAATGCAACCGCCAAACTTTAACTTGTTTTCGTCACAAATCGACTGTTTAAGGCCCATACTTTCGCTTTCAATGTTGGTTTCGGTGATGACATCAAACTTGCTGTCAGATGAAAAGATTTCGAGCTTGTTTGAAATCAGCTCGTTAATAATTTTCTGCTTATGCGTACTTGAAACGGATAGCAATCTGTCACCCCCTTAATACTCAATAAAAGTGAAAGTCACGGCATTGTATATGATGTTGTTTTTGGTGATTTTCTTGACCTGATAGGTGATGTCGGGCATATAGGCGGTCATTGTGCGATATGCAAGAAGTTCATCGTCCCAATACTCGACACGGATTTTACGCTGTTGAGAGTTGTCCCACGAACTATTCAAAGCACTTCTAATCGACTGCATTTGTGCAAGGGTGAGTTCGTCAACGGTTGTAAACTCAATTCTCGACTTGTAATTTGGCGAAGTTGTTCGGTGCAGAAGATTGTTGCTGTCACGATATGCCTTAATTTCGGTTCTTTGTAGCGGAGTGCCGTTGTAGTTATCCTTTGCAATAAGCTCGTGCGGAAACAGCTTACCACTCTTAGGAAACCTTATTAAATAACCTTTAAAATTTGCCACATCATCATCTCCTAACCTAACGCACCGACACCGTGACGCTTTTTGACTGCGTTGTTGTGTTTTACAATGTTGTTAAAAATCACTTCGCCGTCAAGATTTACAGTAAGGTTAATGTCACCGCTGTCACCTGTTGAGCCTATCTCTGCCATAGCCTCAATAAGTGCTTGTTTGATAGTTGAAATCGGCGAAACAACCTCAGCCTCACGCTTGTTATCACCGAGTACGGCAAGAAATTCACCGTAGTTTGCAGGAACAACCGTACCTGTGGCAAGTTTAGGAGCTTCCCAGTTCCAGTCTTTATCAAGGTAAGGAATCATTGGAGCATTCATATCAGTTTCCCAACCCCAGTCTTGTCCGAAAAACCAACCTAAGTTTTTCAAAAATGAGCCTGCGATATTAGAAGCCGCTGCATAAAATGCATATAAAAAGCTCCAAACGGTATTCAATGCCCAAATTATTGCGTTAATTCCTACTCTTGCAATTTCTTTGAGAGTATCCATTGCACCGCTAAAACTCATAGTTACGCCACTCCAAGCTTTTTTCCAATCCAATGTAAATACGCCTTCGATAAAAACGATAAGTCCTTTCAGCAGTCTTTTTACATCATCAATAAAACCTTTAATGTCGGTTCCTAAGTGTTCATCAAGCCAATCTGCAAATCCAAGACCTTCGAGAACACCTGTGATAATGCCATATTTCATAGTTACAAAACCACCGATTGTTTCAAACACTCCGCCGATGATACCGCCCCAATCAATGTTTGAAAGGAAAGTTCCTACATCATTGCCTATTTGTTCCCAATCAATGTTTTCTAAGGCAACAGAAATAGTGTGCATTAGTCCAATTACACCATCCGAAAGGGCTTTTGCGGCTTTTGTCCAATCTATCTGTTCAAAGAAGCCATTCACCATATCTGAAATTGAGTTACCGAGTTCTTCCCAACCGCCTTCCTCGTTCATTTGAGTAACAAATCCAAAGCCGAGTAAGATAATGCTATTAAGTGCCGCTCCAAAAGTTGCACCGACTAAAGACCAGTCGATACTTTCTATAAAGCCAATAAGTGCGTTAGCTAATTGGTTTCCGAATGTTTCCCAATCAAATGTGGTCAGAAAAGTAAATGCAAATTCAAATGCAGTTTCTAAACCATTTCCGATTGTAGAACCCACAAGTTTAAAGTTAATACTTGAAATAGCACCGTTTAAAAATTCAGCGATATTCTTTGCCCAGTCTTTAAAGGTCTTTTTAATAGATTTCCAATTGATACTTTCCAAAGCCTTGTTTAGCTTGTTACCAATCAATTCTCCAATATCCTTGAAGTTTTGTTTCTTGAACAATTTTCTAAGCTTATCGGCAAACTTCTTGACCGTATTAGAAATTGCAACGGTTTTGAACATATCTTTAGGTAACAGCTCGTTCTTACTGCTCTTCTGACTTGAACTGTCCTGTTGCATAACATTCAATCGGTCATAACCCGCAAGATTTTTTTCGTTTGCTTTGGTATTATCTTTTGTGGCTTTGGTGGTGTCTTTAATACTTTCCGCATAATCCTGCTGAACCGTAATCGCCTTGGTATATGTGCTGTTTCCTGCAAGTGCAGAGAAAAGCTGTGCGATTTTGTCGGCAACATTCGACAGCAGATTGATGAATGCAGTCAAAATAGGTGCAACCACATTCAGAATAGGAGCAAAAGCCGTTGCAAAGGCATTTTTCAGTCTTGTAAGAGCCGACATAAGCATTGACAGGTTTTTGTTTGTCTGCGGTGAAACCTGTGCAAGGTTCTGCATACCCTCTTTTACAGCGTCAAAGATTTTCGACAAACCCTGATACACAATCATACCTTTAAGAGCCTGCTTAACCATATTGAACGATTTTGCAAGTCCGCCCATTTGCGAAGAACTCTTTTTTGCGTGACTGCCAATCTTCTTTATGATGTTTACCGTGGCATTCTTAAAGGCACTTGCCATAGCTTTTCCCGCTTTTGAAACAATGTTTTTCAACCGTTCCAAAGCTGAAACTGACCTTTTAGCGGCATTTGCGTTTGAATTTTCCTTTGCCTCGGTTTCTCTAAGCCTTGCCTTATAGACTTCAAGCTGACCTGATAAAGTTTGTAACTTCTGTTGTTTTCTCTGATACTCGGCTGTATCTTTGCCCGACACTTCCGATTCGCTTTCACGAACATTTTTCAGTTCCTGTTCATAGGACTGCAATTTTGCTTCTGTTTTGGTAATTTGCTGTTGGATTTTCTGCCAATTTGTGTCCTGTTCAAGCATATTATCAAGATAATCAGTACCAAGCCCCATACTTTCAAGGTCTGCCTGTTTAGTGTCACCGATTAAATCGGCTTGACCGTACAGAGAACTAAGTTCAGCTTTAGCCTTAGCAATATCATTTTCGAGATTTGTAACTGTACTGCTTTTAACAGGAGTGTTCGCAAGTTCTTCAAGTTCCTGCTGTAAGGACGAAATTTCACTTTTGGTTTTCTCAATCTTATTTTTAAGGTCAAGCATTTTTGACGAAATTTCTTTTGTTCCCGAACTAAATCCGTCAGTATCAATCTTCGTATCAAATCTCAAAATACCGTCAACCGCCATATTTTCACATCCTTTCGTTTTAAAAATGGGCATAAAAACAGCGCACACCGCTATGATGTACGCTAATAAAATTTTTGCAAAAGAATAGCCACCCCATTGGAGTGGCTTTTTGTTATTGTAATACTATTGAATCAATTATTGCTGATAAAAGAGTTTCATCTTCCTCTGAAATAGGTTCGGTTGAGGAATAAGAAAAATTGTATGCACCGTCATTCCATAAAAAAGCATAAGTGTGTGCATATACACCTTCCATTTTATACGAAAATTCTATTCCATAACACGATGCTATTTCTAAATATTTTTTGCTGGATAATTCAAAGTCCCTATCACCTTTCATCCCCTCCACAATACTGTCTAAAAGTTCATTAGCCTGCGATTCGGAGTATAAAAGAATATCGTCACTCAATTCCGTATAACTTACAAGAAGATTATCATTTTCTGGACTTTTGTGATTAAAAATCAATCCGCTTGTACCTTTTGTTTCAAACTGTGACGGAGTACAGTATTTAATATCTTTTAAGGTGTTTTCGATAGCTAAATCGTACTCTGCCTTTGTTGTTTCCTGCACCGTTGTTGGAATTTCTGTCGTCACAGGTTCAGTAGTTTCAACCTTTGTATCAGTAACTGAACTGCTTTCCGCCCCATTACCGCAACCAACAAGCGATACTACAAAAACTGCGGTTAATGCTAACGCTATGAGTTTTTTCATCATTCATCCTCCTAAATTTTGTTTTAGTTTAATTTACTTGAATCAGCATTATACACTATTTCTTTCACATCAACATCTGACCTGTCAACCTTACAGAGCTTTTTCCAATCAGATTCAGAACCACCGTAGTATATCTTTTCCATATCGTGAAAATAACCCCAAAATGTATTATCAACACTTTTTAATGACTTTGGAATATACAGATACTTAATCCCGCAAGAGTTAAATGTGTTGTTGTCAAGATGAGTTGTTCCCTCGGGAAGTATAACACTATCAACAGACCTTGCAAAAAATGTTCCGTCTGAAAAGGATACTACCTTTCTGTCTTTTCCATCAGCTTTATAAGTGCTGTTTACCTTTATTTTATCATCGTGTCCTTTGTATTCCTTGATATACACTTCGTTTCCGTCAAAGTAGTAATCGAAATCTTCAAGATCTGTGTATTCAGTTGCCCAAACAGACTTGCTGTCAGCATTTTTATCTTTTGAACTTGAATAACCGTTACCTGTAATCAGATTTGATACCACACCAAGAGCCATAACAACGAGAACCCAAAACCACCATTTTTTGTACAAAGGCTTTTTAGGTTTTTGTATGTACGGTGTTACAGGTTTTACATTATTTGAAGCATAATTTACAGTTTTGGTTTTTGGCTGTTCGGTTCTGTTTACATAAATCGTTTGATTGATAACTGTTTTCTCATCTCTCTTGATATAACTGCCGCAAAAATTACACAATTCTGTATCATTCGGGTTATCAGCACCACAATACGGGCATTTCATAGATTGCACTCTCCTAAATGTTAAAACAATATAGTTTTTACTTAATCATACACTAACATTTAGAGAATGTCAACAATATGTGATAAGATACTACACTACACAAGCGAATTTATGAAGTCAAGTTCTTCTTTATCTTCGGCTGTGAGTTTGGGCTTTAGGTCGATAAGTTCTTTATGTTCATTGTAGAAATCCCGTTCGGTTTTGTCGAGCTTCTTATGCTTTGCCTTTTTGGTGCGAATTGAAATCACCTGTGTAAACAAACCGTCACCCACTTCATTAAACAAGCCGAGAAAAGTCCACCAGTGCATATAATCGACTGTGCGTGTTTCCGCTCCTGCAACCTTATTGAGAGCAGGGAAGATTATATGTCCGTCCTGTTCCCAATCAAGCACACGGACTGGAAGCTGTTTGCCCTGCGGAATATCTCCGCCGTCAAGAAACCAAGTTGCCTTGTCAAGTGCCTTTTGGTAATTTTTGGGGATTTCCTTGTAAAGGCACTCGACACACACTCGGCATTTTTCAAAATCGTTCAGATCATCGTCATTGTATGCCTGAAAAATCAGCAGAGCAACACGGAAATCGGAATTGATTTCGTAGTTTCTGCCGTCAACCTCAAGGCTTTTCGGCAGTAATTCAATCACTTTTTCACCTGTGAAGTATATTTGCCGACTTTCTCATCGGAAATTTTCTGTGCCGATTCAAAATCAGCCTGCATAACAGGAATAAGCACTTCAAGGAAGTTTTCAAAAATCGGCTTACCGCCCACAAGTGAAAGACAGTTAATTTCACCAAGGGCAACCGTGCAGACATCCGAACCGAAAATGTAGTTAATCTGCTCTCTGATGTCCTTGTCGCATTCGGTGATAAGCTGAATTGCGTCTGTGTTTTCAGCTTTTTCAGCGTTTTCATACTTCTTCTGAATCTGCTCAATATTCTTAACTGCCTCGTTGAGCCTTGCAAGAATGCCCACATCCGTGGTGTTGATACGGATTACTGCGTTTTCGTCATCGCCAATCTGATACTCCTTGTAACCTCTTTCAAAAACAAGTTTCTGCATAAATCAATCCCTCCCCGAAGATTAAACCGTTGCGGTAAAGGTCGGCACTTTCTTCTCAATTGTAGCCGTACCCTGCTGTCTGTCGCCGTTGAATGCGATGTTGAACGGAATGTTCACACCGCCCTGAGCACCGCCGTAGGACTGTGGCTTTACGATACAGGTTTCAGTCCAAGCGTCATACGGGCCCGTCTTTTTGTCAACCAAAACTTCAAGAATTGCAGTCTTGCAGTCGTCACCTGTAAGGCGGTTCATTGCAATGTCCTTAATCTTTTCATAGATTGCATCGCCTGTGTTTGCGTAATAAGTGTCTGCGTCAATTGACGGTTCATAGCCGTTATCGTTTACAACGGTTTCGTCAAGAATGTTCTTGACTGTTTCTGTGTCGGGGTTGAGTTCAACGGACATATCCTCGATGTCACGACCAATCAAAAACCACTTAGGGGTTTCTCCACCGAACGAAGCATCAATGAAATGCATGAGATAACTTCTTTTGAGTTTACCGATATCGGGTGTTGTTGCCATAATTAAAATTCCTCACTTTCGATTTTGTAATCTGCGGTAATTTGTAACTGATACATTACATTACCGATTAAATTGCTGTCGGGTATGTCATAAAGCATACCGTTTGAGCAGGTTATTTTTGTGAGCGTACCTGCAAGCTCATTGTTACCAACCGTTACGGTCAGCGTTTGCCCCTTTGCCTGTTTTTCAAGCCACAGCTGTAACTCGTTAATAAGTCCGCTGTTGGCAAGTCGGTCATAGTCATTAACCGACTGATAAACAGCGTACAAGATGAATGTGTGCTGTCGCTCCTGATTGCCGAGAACATCGGATTTAATCAGTGTGTCGCCTGTCGGAGATAAGCCGTAGCTGTCGGTGTCAGGGGTTGTGTAGTCAATGTGCAGAACATCGTTCAGCTTTGGAAAGCTCATCACAATGTTCTGCATAAGTTCAATTATGTTCATTCTGCCGTGCCTCCTGCCACTTTAGCAGCACCCTGTAAAATCTCTTTTTTACGGTCGGCTTTCATTCGTTCAAACCACATCTTGCCGGCAAGAGGGTGCTTTGCCCGAGAATAAACAAGCATTTTACCTGTGGGGTGTTTCTTCTGTCCTTTAGGGCTGAAATAGCCCACAATAACACCGTTTTCCTTAATCGGAATATTAGGACCGTAAACCTTGCCATAGTAGAGATACCTCGCATACGGTGTATTCTGATGAATTTCGCCCGAGCCTATAACCGTTGAGAGGGTTGCCGACTTTTCAAGCACACCGTTTCTGAACGGCGTATAGGGTTTCATCAATCGCAAAACCGTGCTGTCAACATACTTTTGCACCTTTAACACATCGGCATTTTTGCGGACTGCAAACTTTTTATCCCAAAGGAAACCTGCCGTACCGTTTTTTGACTTGATGACAAAATCGGGCGGTTGAACAATCTTCATGCAATCACCTCGCCGAAATTTTGATGTGCTGTAAATCGGTTACGCCGTAGAGCTTTTCATCAATCGACATAACCGCATAGCACCTGTGTTTTTGCTTTAGCGTTTTAAGGCTCTGTGACACGCTCTGAGGGTTTGAATTATCAAAGGTAAAATTACTCTCGCCCTTAATGATAATGTCCTGTGTGCTGTTCTGAGGGGTGCATAGCTGACCTGCAAAAAGGTTTTCGCTCGGCTTTAAAAAGCCGGGCAAAAGCCCTGCGGATTCAATCGGAATATACACCGTCACGCTGTCAGCGTTCTGCATTCCGCTTTTAAGCACATTGCGAGCCTTGTTCTCCTGCCAATGACATTCGGGAATGAAATAACGGTCATAACCCGAGCCGTTGAATCTGTAGATTGTGCAGGAGCTTTCAGGGGTAATAATCATCTGCGACCACCTCTGTACAGCAAATCGGTGTCGGCAAGATACTTGTAAATTGTGTGTCTGACAGCCTTTTTATGGGCGGTTTTACGCTCTTCCTCGGACACATAGCTTACGGATTCATCACCGACGCTTGCGGATGAAATTCCTGAATTTGCGGACTGCTTTTCATCGTTATATACAAGCTCTGCAAGCTCACAACAGCAGAGTTTTACGCTTTCGGGAATATTGTTCCCGTCAACATTTTCGCCTGTGTATGCCTTAATGAGCAGGGTTGCAGAGCGTGCATAATAATCAAAGGCGGAAACAATGACCGCCTTTCTGCCACAGAGATATTCAGAGATGTAATAGCCTTCATCGGCATAAGCGGTCATAGTAACACTCCTTATTTCTTAATTCTTGCAAGAACAACCTTTGACTGGTCGGAAAGAGCAACAACATAATGCTTGTCGGCTGAAACATCTGTCTTTCTTGAAAGAGATACTCTGTCAGCCTCCACATTTGTGTCACGCTTTAAATATACGGTAATTGCCGCTGTATCGTCCTCTGTTTCCTCATCATTTGTGAGCTTAACAATCGGATTTGAATAGCACGGGACAGATACCTTTGTTACCTTGTCGCCAATCTTTACAAGAGGCATTGTTTTCTTGACCTCTTCAAGATTTGAAGCTGTTACGGCTGTACCGCTTTCGTCAGCTTTGTACCACTCGTTCAAGAGCGGAACTTTTCTTGTAGGCACAATTCTTGTGTTTGCAATCTTGCCGATTTCGCCTGACATCATAACCTGATTAGGGTACTTATCGGCAGAAAGAAAGTCGCTGTCTTTGCGAAGCTGTGTAACCTGCTTTGGGTTTACAAACATAACCTTGTCTGTGTTTGCCTCTTCATCGAAAAGGTCAATAGCTTCAACAACCGAATTGTACTTGATAATTGAGCCTGAACCGTCATATACAAGCTGTGCGGTCTGAAGTGCGTCCATTGCGTCATTGTCAACCTTTGAAGCAATTGCCTTAGCAATCTGATTGTTAGCTTCGCCGACAGGGTTGCCGTAACCGCTTAATACTGCTTCATCCGTAAGCTCAACGGCTTTCATTGCCTTTTTTACAGTTGCCTTTGCGGTGCTTGCTGTGAGCTTTACAGTTTCAGCCGCAACACCCTCGGCAACATCTACGGCGTCACCAATGTAAGCATACTGCGGAACTGTGATAGTATCGCCCGGCACACCTGTAAGGGTTGTATCAACCTTTGCAAACGGAGCAATAACAATCTTATTCGGGATTTTCGCTGAAATCATATCAGCCATAACCTCGGGGTCGATAATGTCAGAAATTTTTGTTACCTGATTTGGCATAATTTAATCATCCTTTCAACTGTTCATATTTCTGTGGGTCACTCTTTTTTAGATTTAAACGCTCGCTGTAACCCATTTTTGCGAACATTTCCTTTGTAATTCCTGTCGGGATAGGATTTCCCGTGTCCTTAACAGGATTCTGAAAAGGCTCATCAGAACCGAACATATAGCCGTTTTCGGACTTAACCTGTTCGAGAGCCTTTTTGATGTCATCTGCCTGATTTTTAGATGTTTTCAGGTTTTCAAGGTCAAGCAGAGCCTTGACAGCCTTTGAGTTTCTTGCACCGCTTTCCGAAATTGCACCGTCAAGCACTGAGTTAAATTCCATATCCGCAATCCTCGTCTGATACTCATTCTCTTTGGTTTCAAGTTCGCCGTTGAGCTTTTTGATTTCGCCCTCGAGCTCGTCCACATTGACACCCTCAAACTTTTTGAGTGCAGTCTGTGCAGTTTCAAGCTGTGACTTGTAGTTGTCCCTTTCGGTTTCAAGTCTTGATTTAGCCTTTTCGATATCGGCACCGTTTTCATTCAGAATTTTATCGACAACGCTTTTTTCAAGACCTAAATCTTCTAAAAATTTTCTCTGCATAATAATGCTCCTTTCGATACGCTTTTTTACGAGGTTGCACCTCATTCTATCCGTAGTTTTACGACTTCGGAACGGTCAATTTTGGGTAAAATAAAAGCACCTTACATATTCGTAAAGTGCTTAATCTGCTTTTTCTGTTTTAACTGTTTTTTCTGCTTTGGCTCTCGGCTTTTTGTGAGTGTCAGGCTTGACCTCTTCTGCAAAACCGCTGTCAATGAGTTCCTTTGCTCTCTGCTCGGAGCATTCAAAAACTTCATTCACAGGTCGGGTTACATAACCGTTCTGCCTGTCATTAAATGCTGTTGTTACTCTGATTTTCATTCTGTCACCACCTTTCAAAACCGGTCGAAATCGACGGATTTAACTGTTAATCTTTACTCTTAAATGTAATCGGCAAAATCTGTTTAGGCAGGAAGTTAATTTCATAACGGTATTTGTCCACTTCTGCACCGCTTATATCCTCTACAACATACATAGTTTCATCATTAAGACCTATGATATGCTTTTTGTATTCACCCTTGCCCGTTTCGCAGACAACCTCAATTTGGTTATCGTCATTATCGACCTGTAATGAAAAAGCGGCAACAAGTTCAAATGACGGCTTATCGGTTCTTGTGTTAATAACCGTAAGCCTGCGTATCACATTGAAATTGTCTGCTTCCTGCGAAACATTGTACGATACCTGCGTTGCCTCGGTACAGCCCACAGTAACCAGTACGGTTGTTGCAATCATAGCTACCATAAGTACAATTGCTAAAATTCTTTTTCTCATAGTATCAAACCTTTCTTTGATTAATAATAAAAAAGCACTCTGATTTCTCAAAGTGCTGATTTGATGTGTTAAATTTTGTTACGGCAAGTTGCAGGCAAGTTAAATAATGCCGTAAACAAGCCGTTTTTCTTGCTCTTAGGCTATTCTTGGCAAGTTAAACAACAAAACCGCCCTTTTTACGGAGCGGATAGTTTTTGTTTCTTTGTTTTTCAAGTTCTTTAATTATTTCGTCAAGACGTTTTGAAGCTTCTTCGTTAGAACCATCTAAAACAGATTTGTTTATTTCTTCCATTCAAATAAACCTCCTTCTTGATGTTTACTTAAAAATTTATCAATAACCTTTCTGTATTCACTATCAGAACCTGTTTTTATCTTCTTTTTTCCCATTCGTTGTAACTCTGTTAAAAGTGATAGCCTGTCGTATCCTTCCAACTTTGTTAATACTTCAATGTTGCCATCGTTTTTCACAATAGTAAATGTTTTTATACTATCATTCTTAATAAATTCGATAATATCATTTAAAGAATAACTGCTGTTTCTCGGGTGATTGTGCATAACAAATAAATCTTTGCCTTGAAGTGCTGATCCAAAATCTATTTTTTCATCAGTTCCTTTAATAGGCTCTGTAATCATTTTGGACACATCATTTTTTAACACGAAGGCAACTTCTTTATTGTCATTTTGTTCTTTTGAAAATTTCAAAAGCTCCTTGTGTTGTTTTTGAATTTCCAAACACTGCTCTTCTGTATAACCTTCAATATCAACTTTAGGAATACGACTGATAGCTTTATCGGTTATCGGAGTAATAGGCTTTTTACTTTTCTCTTTTATTATACCACTTTTACCCGATTTTGCAACAGATTCAGCGGTGATTTTATTAACACTCTCTGCTTTTTTCGGGAGTTTTGAGCCTAAAGCATTTTTGCCGTCAACGGTTATTCTTTCCCATTGCTGAGGGAGGTTCATTGCTTTGGAAAACTTTACATATTCGTCCTGCCTTTGAAAATATCTGACCTTTGCGCCTGTGATTGTGTCGTCATCGGCACCGCCCTGTGTGAGCAATTCAATCTTCTGTCGGTCGGCACGCATTGCAGTTTCAAGCTGTCTTTGCCTCTGCTGTGCCTCATATGCCGTATATGTTTTGCCGTTATACTCTTTCGGGGTGTTCTCCTCCTCGTTCATACGGTCAAGTTCTTCTTCGCTGTATGTCGGGGTATCAATGCCCTTGATAAACGGCGAATAGCTGTGGTAGCAGTTCGCACCGCAAAGACCTGTGACTGTTCCCAATCCGCAGACGGTTTCAAGCTCCTTTTTGCTGTACACTCTGCCCTGCCACACCTGATGTGTCGGTCTTGCACCACGGTGATAGCTGACCTCGAAATATTCCGTGCCGAGCTGTTCGGCGTTGTCCTCGTTGACCTTTGCGACAACCTGATTAAAGCCTGTCATCAACGCCCTGCGTGCCGCCACATCAACACGATTGCTCCAACCGCTTGAATATTCAACGGAACGCAGTCCGCTGTCAGTCATAGTCTTGACAACCCTTTTCAGCACGGTGTTGTAATCAAAAGCACCGCTTGCAATCTGCATAAGTCCGTTGTCAAGAGTATCTTGATAAAACTTTGCAAGAGGAGTAAACGAAACCGTGTTGTCGGGATTTCTGACGGCAAATCCGAGTGAGCCTGTAATGTTCCTGTACTCCGTTTTTGTCTGATTTTTGACCGCCTTTACAAGCTGTTGCAGTTGCTTATTTTCTGCATAAGGAATATGCTCTTTGCCCTTGCTTGTATAAAGCTCCTCATTTCTTGCATATCCCGATTTCACGACTTCGTCATAGATTCTGTCGATTTCATCGTCAGACACATCGAGCGTGCTTTGAATAAGGCTGTCTATTTCGTCCTTGCTCACGCCCAATTCATAAAGCCTGTTAATCTGCCAATCGACGGCAGAGGTTATCTCCTCACCGTTAGCTTTCAAACGCTCCGTAAGGTCGGACATAATATTTAACTGTAAACTGCGGTACAACTGTTCCATAGCCGAGGGCAAAGCCTCAATTTCAGTCGGAGTGAACATTATTCGATAACCTCAGAGGACTGCGGAAGATTCTTTTTCGCTGTCTTTTCGTCCTCTCCATACCACTTCATACGGTACTCATCAGGTCGCATAATACCAAGGTTCAAGTCCTGAATATCCTGCTTGCGTTCGGTTTCTTCATCGGTCAGAATACTATCCTTGAAATCGCATACAAACGAATAACCGCTTGTTGTCAGCGAATTGTAAAAGGCAAGAGCATACACCAAGTCATCAAGGCAATAGCGAAGTTGCTTCTGAATTGCCGACACTGTGTTATATTTTCGGGTTTTGGCTGACAAAACTTCCGTAGCAGTCTTTGCGACTGTTTCGGGGTTTGAAAGGTCACCGTATGCAAGACCGACCGCAAATTCAATCATACGCAGATATGTATTCAAGCCGTCCGTAATATCGGACTGTCTGAATGCAGGCGAAAAGTCCTTGAACAGTTCTTCGTCGCCCAAATCCACATCAACGGCACGGTACAAACGCCTGTTAAGTCTGTCGGCTTTGCCGTCCTTAAACACGGCAGAATCAACATGAATCGCACGCTCCCCGCTTTCAAATTCCCAGTCAAGCCGTCCGAACTGCATATCGGCTTTCTGAATGATTTCAAGTCCGCTGTCAAAAATCGACATACCGCAGGACGAGCCGTCAATCGTGTTTTTAATCGGCACTCTGAAATAACCGAACGCAGGTCTTTTCATATCGGGGTATGTGACCGCAGGCGGTAAGTCTGCCCACTCGTCAATGACAGCGAGAGGAATTTCAGTACCGAGAACCTCGGATGATGACGAACGGTAAGCCGTGTTAGTAACAGTCAAGCCCTTGTCCTTATCAAGGCTGTGATATTCAAGCCTTGTGTAGTAGTTGTCACCGATTTTCTTAAATTCAGGAAAGATGACCTTTACAAGCCTGTGCTTTGTGTCAAACTCAATCGGCACAAAGGCATTTGCCGAAATGTATTGCACCCTGTCACCGCCCAAAGGCTTGATGACCATTGCGCCCGTTGCAAGACCTGACTGCAACTCCGAATTAAGCTCCTCGGTTGCAGTTTCAAACAATTTTGACAGCGTTTCGTTTGAGATATTCACCGTCATTTCATTAAGCGTAATGTTAGCAAACTCCCTCGTGATTGACTGCTCAAGCCTCAAGCTGATGACATTTTCATCAAGCCACGGAGCTTTGCCAACATAGCAGTTTTGCCATATGCCGATAACCTTTTGCATTTCTGCCGTAATCGCAAGCCGTAAATTAAGCGCCTGCCGAATATTTTCAAGCGGAAACATTCGCCTCCACACTCCTTTCAAAAAATCTATAAGTCCCATTTCACACCGCCTTTATAAACCGTTTCATATCCCTTTCAAATGTGTATTCAAAGCCGTCAAGGCTGTCGATATCTGTTGAACCGTCATCAAGCCGTTCATCGTCAAGTTTTTTATCATTCCACACAGCCTCACAGAGAGCCGTTTTAAGCGTTTCGCAACCGTCGGCATAAAAGAATCTGCCCGAGCCCATAAGTCGGAGCGTACAGCGAATACGGTCTTGTATGGGGTATTTCCTTGCAGGTCTGACAATTGTTTCGGGAAAAGTCTTTTCAAAGGCTCTTTTAATACCTCTGCCAAGTACGGTTTCGGCATTATCCCAATAGACAAAATCAACCTTTCCGCATAAGTCAAAAACAGACTGAGCAAACTCAATTGCCAGCCTGTCTAGATCGTTACTGTCATATTCTCCGAAATATCTTTCGCTCTTAAAAGCAATAAGATTTCCGTAATTTTTTGTTTTTGCCGTTGCGACAAAGGCGTGTCCTGATTTGTTACCGCCAAAGTCAATGCCGATTGTTATATCCCAAAGTTGAGATTTTAAAAACTGCCTTATTGGCACATCGGGATTTATTTCATCGACAATCTGACAGCAAAAGTCTTTTGGATTGTCGGCAAATCTGCGGTAAATTGCACCCTCTGCACGCACCCACTTGCCGAGAATAAGGCGGTCATAATAAATCGTTCCCTCGTATTCGTTGCAAAGGTTCTGAACAAACTCCTTTGAAAGAAAACTGTTGTCAAAGATTGTATATTCCTGCAAATAAATATCTGCGTCGCTGTCAATAAACTTTTTCAGCCAATGCGTAGGGTGTTCAGGGTTTAAACTGCCGTCAAAGCAGGAATACGGCTTGTCAAGTCGGGATTTCAGCATATTGAAAACATCTTCGTTCCACTTTGCAACCTCATCGCCGTATATATACTTTGCAGACGCACCCTGAATTTTTGCAACCTGACTGACCTTTTCCGCACCGAGGCAATAGACATCTTCACCGCATACCTTTGCAATATTTCGGCTGTTGATTGTACCCACAATGTCGGAAGAGTAACGCTCACGCATAGGCTGTAAAACATTTCGCTCAATTGTTTCCTTTGATACGCCTATGATAAAGCACAAGCCGTCCTTGCCTATTCTTTCACGGATACGCATAGGAACAATACAGGTGACATCAACAAAGCTTTTGCCCGAACGAACGGCACCGCTTTTAATGTTCCAGCGGTGTACGGCATTTGCGATGTATTCCTTTTGCTTAATCGTGTACGGCATTGTCCTTTACACTCCTTTTTGCGTCCTCTCTGATTTCGTCAAGAATGTTGTCGAGCTTTTCAAGTGCGGTTGTGTCCGCCTCGTCCTTCTGCTTATCTCGCCACTTGTCGGGACGGCGGTTTTTGAGCCAAAATATCTGTGCCGTGGTGTTGCCGTCAAGTGCAGACGACAGTAACGCATTTTCAACCTGATAATCGACAACCTCTTTGCCCTTTTTTAGGGCATTACAAATATTACCATAACGCTTTTTCCATTCCCACAAGGTCTTTGCGGTAATGCCCATATTTTTAGCAATCTGCTCATCGGTCAGACCGTCCCTTGCCCAACCCTCAAGCAGTAATAAATTTTCTTTTTTAAGCCATTTTTCATACTTTCCCTTTGCCACCGTCACCACCTCTCTTTATTAAAAATTCTAAAAATAAGCAAAAGAAAAGACAGCACATTGCTGTACTGTCTTGTAGCAAGCGTCCGTATTTGCACCGGACATTCATATCGCTATGCGTGTTCCTCACAACACAAAACCGCCCTCAAACGAGAGCGATCTGTGCGATTTTTTAGGGGGGACATAAATGCCTATGTCGTTTTGTTGCTTTCTTCAGTTTACATTATACCGCACCTAAAACGGAAAAACGGACAAATTTACCAATGGTGGCGGTTGCACATTTTTCTTATGTTGTCGGGAGTGTTGATTCCGCCTGTATCGACTGCAATCTTCGCCCAGCTGTATTTTAAGCCGAGGTGCATAAACAGGCAGTTTTCCACAAAATCATCCCGTGAGAGGCTGTTCAGAGCCGAGTTCCTGCGGATTTCAAGGTTCTGAATATCGCGCTGAATATCGGCAATCTGCGCCACCGCATTGCCCACCCTGTCGGATGTCTGACCTGACGGAACAATTCGTTCACCCAGCGTCACCGCCGTGTTGTCCGCCTCAGCCTGAATCCGTGCCATTTTCGCTCTGAGCCGTGAAATCTCTCTGTTAATGTTCTTAATCTCTTTAGCTGTCAATCACTGTCTACCTCACTTTCAAGCCAATGTTTCGTGCAGTCAATGCGACTGCCATTGAATCGCTTTTCCATAGGACAACCGAAATATGGAATTCCATATGGACAGGCAAAAAAAACTCATACAACTCCGAGCCATTTCATCGATACTCATTGATTTGATTTTTTCAAAGTTTGTCATTTTTGCTAAAGCAAATGTTTTTATGTGAGATACTTTAAAAAGACATCTACTACTTATAAAACCATTTTTATCAGTACAAAAATATCTCTGTTTTGGTATTGACAAATCAGGGTCATTTTCAAAGGCTTTTTCGCCTGTCTTATGTAAAGTGCCTTTAATTGCCGTCCCGTCAAAAAGGATAATTTTAACATACTTTCCCAAATAGCTTTCAAGTTTATCTCTTTTCATTTTCTTCACCTTCCTCAATCTCCAAATTCAGATAACTTCCGCTGTCAATTTCATCTCTTAATTTCTGCCCGTAATCAATGCCGTTGTTTTTGAGTGCCATAATTTTATCAAATTCCTTGTGCATTTTGATAGAGGCATATTCAACATTGTTTTTGTATTCTTCGGTGAACTCTTTTGCACCGTCTTTGATACTTGCAATGTACCTTAAGGCTTCAAGATTTAATTTATAAAGTCGCTTTGCTCCGAATCCGAAATGGCGACTCAATATTACGGAAGCAAGTTCCAATCCGTAACCGATACCGGTATCAAACATTTCACCACGAATACGATCTTCGTGCTGTTTACTCCTTAATTTCCAGTTGCTTTTCATTTATCACAACTCCTATTTAAATTTCTTTTTGTTTAGCTAATATTTGCGGTACACATAATATTAAGAGATTTTTCAGGATTATCCCTATAAAATTTCTGAATCCAATATTTTTCCCGTTCCAGTATATTACAACCAAGAGGAACAATTTCAATAACCTCAAATTGATAATCTGTGATATTCTCTATTGGAAATCTTTCGGTTTTGAGATGTTGTCCCCAACGAAAAACAGGTGCATACATTGTTTGTCCTATGTAAAATTCACCAGTTGATTTTTTGGATATTTTATATATGTATCCGGATACTTTCTCCGAAAACATATCTTTGGTGATATAAAATTCTTCATCATCGTTAGGTCTTATTTTGTTACATTCTCTGCTCTCATATACTTGCTTACACTTATGGGAACAAAAGCGTTTTTCAGCATAATCTTCAATTCCGTAAAAATAGTTTCTAACTTCATAATCAGAAAAATATATTGGTTTTCCATAATATGTCTCAACGGTCGCACCACAACAGTCGCAAGTAAAAGTTACCTTATTAAAGTATTTTTCGGTTGAATAGCAATGCTCACCAATAATCACGCAGTACAAATCACCAGGACGAAGTTTTCTGGAGTAGCGAAATGAAATACCATTTCCATATTCGTCTTTTATGATTTTTTTGAACTCTTCTCGACTTTCACAAATAAGGCAATCCATAACAAGTTCATTGTTTTGAGATTTACTTATTGAAGAGTAAAGGTCAAATTCAAAATCTTTCTCTGCATTTTTCTTGGCTGTTTTTTCATCTGCGACTTCATAAATTCGATAAACAATTTCTACCAATTACATTCACCTCTTTCTTCCGTAAGTACATATCCAGCCTAACTGCACTTCTTTCACATACGGACACTTTTTACAACAATAGACACATATGTATAAGCCTTTTTTTGAATATGGACATTTCCGTATGCTACATGGATGATATTCGTGTTTACACTTTCGACAAACCTGCAATTTCATAATCAATCACCCAATTGCAGATATTTTTCAATTGTCTGCTTTGCTGACCTGCTACCATAACATACCTTTACGGCGTATCCGCACCGTGAAAGATTCTGCAACCATTTATCCTGATGTTCAGAAGTCTTATTGTTGCCGACTTTAAGCTCAATATATAAGCCGTGATATTTACCTTTTGGCACAGCAAGGCATAAATCTGGAACACCTGCCCTAACTCCTTGCCTTTTAAGATGTGCGGCTTCGGCTTTATCTCTTCTGCCACCATTTGGAACAGCGTACAGCATTGAAAGTTCAGGATGTATTTTCATTTGCACACATTTATCCGCCCATTTAATGAGTTTACATTGCTCCTGTGCTTCAGACATCATTTTCATTTCCTCTCGTAAAACGGTAATTCTTATTTTTATCGGCTTTAATAAAAATTTTCGGATTAGCCATTTCTGAAATTCTACTGCCTAAAGCCTCATCAATCTGCGAAATCTGTTCAAGTGATAATTCAGATGTTATGATAGTCGGCAATCCTTCATTGTATCTGTAATTGATAATCTTAAATGTAGCATTGACATCAGCTGTTGAGACAAAATCGCCCCTGCGAGTTTTAAAGAAATCATCAATGTAAAGAATTTCCGCTTGCTTATATGAATTTATGAGAGCTTCATACACCTCTAAATTACTCGATGCCTGCTTGATTTTGGTAATATCATCCTGCCAAAGCATATATTTAGGTGCTTTGCCTTTTTTGAGTAATGCTCCGACAATAGCCGTACATATATGTGTCTTTCCACAACCGGGCTGACCGCCGAAGAAGAACCAATCAGAGCATTTGTCAATGTACTCATATGCTTTATCTTTCACATATTTCTGCCAATCAGTACTAACCTCGTAACTTTCAAAAGTATATCGCTTAAGAAGTTTCTGAAGACCACTGTTCTGCATTCTTCTTATTTCATCCCTGACTTTTAAACATTCACATTTACAAGCCACTACATCGTATGTAATCTGACTGAATGGTGTTTTACCTTCTCTTACACGATAAAGATAACCTCTGTTCATGCACTTGTCGCACTCATAACCCGTAAGTTTACCCGGGGTAGAATTAAAAACCTTTGCTTCCTGTTCAGCTTTTTCTTTTGGAGTAAGCTCTTTAGAAGACTTTCTCGCCCGTTGGATAATTTCCTCCGCTCGCTGTGGTGACATTATTCTTGACATTATCGCCTGGATTGAATCCATATCCTACACCTCCTCTGTCTTGGACCTTATTAAGCCATTTAGTTATGAACCCTTTGATACCATTCTTTGTTTTTCTCCTATTAGGATTAGCCTCAAGCCAGCCGAGCATAGAACGCAACTGTTGTTCTACATCGACGGCAGGGTATAACTCCTTATAGTGTCGGATATCAAAAACAGATACTTGATACTTACTCTTATCGTTCAAAGGTAATGTAATAAAAATATTTTCACCGGCGGTGTCGGCTGCATTTGCAGACGGCATCGCATAATAATTATTTCTATTTACTTTACTTTCCTTTACTTTACTTTTCTTTGTGTCGTTCTCGGAGAGATTATGTTCATTCTCGGAGAGATTATGCTCATTTTCAGGTATAACTATATAAGCCTTTGTTTCTTCCGTTTTCAAAAGCCAATATAATCTATTTATTGTGCGACCTCGCACGGAGCGTTTTTCGATAGCGTACATATATCGTTCTTGCATCATTTTGTTGGTCAGTATGCTCTCCCTATCAAACAGCCCGTTATCAAACAGCCCAATTCGTAAGCAAAGCTTAACTACCTGATTTACCGTATCTGATTTAATTCCACCGCTCATTCGTTTCGCTATCGTGGCAGCACTGGTTTCTTCTCGCCACTCATAATAGTAACCATTTGTTGCATAAGCTTTGGTACAAATCCAAAAAAATACTCCAAAGCCGTCCCAACCCTGTGCATCAATAAGCACATCAAATCTCTCATCATCATCGAACAAGTGAACATCCCAAGCCGCAAAGTCAAGCCCTCGCTTTGGTTGTCCAGCCATTCACTGTATCACCTCTTTCTTTTTGTATTAAGTTTCAGCTTTGTACAAAGATATTCATCCAGTTTTATCCCGTAGATTTTATACTTATCAAACAGCTCTTTTTCGTGCCGATGTGCTTCATCGTGATGTTTTCTGCAAAGGCATATAGCTTTTAATCCTATATGTACAATCTGTTCCCTATCTCGCCCCATACCAATTCTGTCAACATGATGAACTTCACCTGGTGCATTGCATATTGCACACTTACGATTTTCAAGACAACTGTACAAGTATCTGCCTATATCATCTGTAACATTAAGCAGAGTATCTCTTGTTCCGATATTTTGGTAGAAACAAAAATCTATCAGATAGCTTATGAAATCTCTTGCTACGCTTTTTTCGCAATCAGACAGCGAAAAGTATTCAATGCCAAATTCACCGCAAAAATTAAACTTGAAATATTCTTTAATCCATTCGGGATTATCTCCGCACCAAAATGCTATATCTCTGATGATTGCGTATATTTTTCTTCGCTGTTCGACAGAAATCGTGCGTCCGTCAACAATTCTGAGTTCAATTTCATGTACTTGTTTCTGTGCAAGTTCTCTGCCGATACGCTCATGCGGTCTTACTATTAAGTTATATCCGTCATAAGATACTATGTTCGCTGATGTAATCATACTAAGTCCTCGTGTTGGTGCATATAAACGAAGAAACTGTTATTACCCATATTTTGATACAACCATTCATCGCACTTTTCTTTGCTCAAATGTGTACGAAGAACTCTATCTTCGTACACATATTGACCTTTCAATCGTTTATCTTTTATTCGATTAAGTAATTCTGTTTTTGAGTAGTTAGCTTCTACAAGATACAAATCGTAGTTCTTAGCTGTTATATGAGCGATTTCCGATGTATCAGTTGCGTATATAACTTTATATATCCCCTGTTGAGTGTTGAAGTGTAACTTCCAGCCGATATTAGGAACATCATGCCGAAGTGGTACTGCTGAAAAAGTAATATTGCTGATTGAGTACCATTTATCCTGAGCGACTATGAAAGAATTGTATTGAAAGGAGGTATCACCTAATAAAAAAAGCTTTTTGCAAAGATAATTGGGGTAAATTATCCGAATACAAGGGTGTTCGGACAGCAGTCGCTTTAGAGTAGCAACATTACAATGGTCTCCGTGTTGATGAGTTAAAAAAACATATTTAACTCGGTCAACCACTTCACACTCAACAAGTTTGCTGAACGGCACTCCGCAGTCAATCAAGACCTGACCGTCAAGAAAGACTGCGTTGCCCTTAGAGCCTGTGCTTATTATCTCTAAATCAATCATTTCATTCTGCAAGATCATCAATAGAGAACTGTTCTTCATCCGGTTCAGATGAAGATGGATTGTAAATTTCAGGTGTTTCAGCAGGAACTTCTGCATCGATCATAGTATCGGTGTCATAATCGGGAGTTCCGTCAGCATTGATAATATGATTATCAGCTTCATATGCTGTCTGCATTTCAACACTCATAATACCCCATTTGCTTATAAGCTGTCTGAGCATTGTCTTTTTTGCCATAGCATCAAAATCCTTTGCCCAAAAAGTGTAACTTGTACCCTTATTGACATCGCTTGCATATCCGGCTGAATACTTTAATGCGTGCTGTTTCATCTTATCCTTACTCCAGTAAAGAGCCTTTTCAAAGCCATTTACATAGCGAAAATAAGCATAGTATCCGATAGTTTCGGCAGATTCACGCTCTGTTTCATCTTCAATCATTTTAATTGTTATTTCCTCGGTGAGTGGGTCCCAGTTAAGTAGTTCGCCCTCTTTTACTTCTACAACATTAAGTCTTTTATACTGACCACTACGAATAGCGAGCTGTATGTATCCACGATAGCCAAGAACAAATGTAGCTGTTGTACGCTTATTCTTTCTGTCCTTAAACGGGACCATATAATACTGACCGAGCTGTGGTGACGGAGGAAGTCCGAGAGAGTGACCGCAAAGAGCCGCCGAAAGAATTGTAGCTGCATCGCATTCTTCGAGTGCAGGATTTGTACTCACCACAGATGTGATAGCCGCCGTAAATTTCTGAATTTCCTTCGGGTCTTTCATTGAGTTTGAAAGACTTTTCTGAAAAGCCTGTGTCTGGAGCATTGACGAAAACTTCGGCTTTCTCTGCTGAATCTGATTGTTTTGATTATTATAATTACTCATAGCGTAATCCCCTTTCGTTGATTAACTGCTTAACAGTGAGTGCAAAATCTTTAAGCTGTGATTTTGTACCGTAAACCTTGAATGACAATGACAGAACTTTTTCATCTTGCTGTGGCTGTTCTGATATTTCTTCAACCGGAGGAGCAACTTCTTCAGGCACATTTGCAACAAACGGTTCATATTCGTCAAGAGTGTTGCTCACAGCCTGCTCGGCTTTTTCACGCTCTGCTCTTTCGGCTTCTGCCCTTGCTTTTTCTTCTTCAATAGCCTTGTACCTCTCGGTTACGGAAGTTATTGCAACCGATACATTCAAAGACCGCTTATACTCGTACAGGATTTCGTCCTTGTGCTCCTGCGTTGCGATAAGCTTTAAGTCATCCATAATCTTGTCAAGGTTAGATTTTATAGTTTCTTTAAGCTTTTTGAGAGATACGCTCATAGTAATGTTTAAACTAACCTGCTCATATGCCACAAAATCAATACCGAGTGATTTTGAATACTCATCAAAATAGCTTTTTGATTTTTCGTACTTTTCCTGTTTAAGACCCTGCTCAATAGCGTCAACCTTACCTTTAAGGGCGGAATCAGCTTTCTTATAAGGCAATGACACGCAATCTTTGTAAACTGTTTCAAAAGCCTCATAAGGTGTTATTATTTCCGATTTAACCGCTTTTCGGCGAGTTTCAAATTCCGCAAATTCCTTATTGAGCGATGAACGCAACTTCTTGATTTCCTTGTAGTTTTCGTCTGTACATATCATTTCGCAGGCAGTGTTTACCTTTTTCTCAATTTCAGATTTAACCAGCTTGAGATTCTCGATGATGACAGGAATCTGAGCTACCTGAATTAAATCGGTTGAATCAGGTTCTGCATCATTAACTGTTGACAGATTTTTTACTTCTTCCATATCAGCAGTTTCAAGCAAATTAACGGGTTCTGTAATTTTGGTCATTTTATGTTACCTCCTTAATCTATTGACCATTCTTCCTCGGTAATGCCGTGAAAAAGTTCGGCACATTCACGAGAACAGAAAATGTCATCGTTTGTATCTCTGAAATATGTATAATCATATCTGAGTTCTGCGTTGCACGCTCTGCAATGCCCCATTATCAGTACTTGCGGTGCGTTTGGGCACATCGGATTACACGGAGTGCTTCTGCATACTTCGCACATTTTAATATCTCCTAACTATTGATTTTTCGATTCAATATGATATAATGAGCTTGTTTAAATTTCTTTTTGTTTAATCCCGTGTTGCTGTTCCTAAGCAATGCGGGATTTCTCTTTGCCTGCAAGTTGCATTTCAAACAACGCCTTTGATACTCTTTCAGCTCTGAGTTCTTCCCTGATAAGCTGTTCAAGGTAATAATCCTCAAGGCGTTCACCGTTTGTATCACCAAATCGGCTGATAATAACCGCCAACTTGTTCTTAGCGTGTGCCTTAGCAATTTCAAACTCAGATTCAGTGCATATGTACCCGTTTGAGGATATGAAATCAGTGTAATTCAAAATATTTTCCCACCTTTATATTTGATAAACATTTTGCTAAGGTCCGCAAAATGTTCTTTTCATCAAACAACCTTGTAGTCTTTGGCATTTTCACCCCCCACACATTCAAAACCGACTGTTTCAGGTTTTGATGATTCATAGGCTTTGAGCTTGCGTTTTAGCTCTCTGTTCTCGTGACGATAACCGCTTGACGCTGTTTTTTCGAGTGCAAGGTCTGTTCTTGCGTTTCTCAGTTCAATGCTGAGATGTCTGTTCTCTGCTCTGAGGTTTTCCACATCTTTGAGCAGTTTTCTGCGTGTCGGATAGTTTCTTAACCACATTGTTAATGCTCCTTTATGTATTGTCTGATTTCTTCCTTATCAAATCGCCAAAGCTTTCCGATTTTGTGGGCAGGAAGAACGCCCCTCTGTGCAAGTCGTGTTGTGTAATCAACATTAAGTGCAAGCAACCGTGCCACATACGGCACATCAATTATCACCGGCACTTCATCCCAATTGATGATAGGTCTTTCTCTCGGCATATGTACACCTCCCTAATTTTCGTTGGTAATTTTGTCTGAAACGATTTCGACTGATTCAACATCAGCAACGCTGAGTGCCAGTTTGAGCAGTACAACCTCGCTGACCGTTCGTGTTATCTGATAGCTTGTAACATACGGAATTTCTGTTCCGTCAATTTCAAGAAGGAACTTGTCCTTTGTGTCAATAAGTTTAAGTTTTGCCATTTTCTCACATGCTTTTCGATATTTTATTGCTTTACACGACCTTAAATGTTATGATTAACTATGAAAGGGGGTGCAAAGCGTGGCAATTGTATTGCAAATTTTACTTGTTGTATGGGTATTTAGATTGCTTACAAATGTTTTTAGACTATGTGCAACCAAGTTTTATTTCTATCTTTTCAAGAATAATTACAAACATCTAAACAGATGTTCAAGACCTGTTGGAGTTTTATTTAGCAAAGCCAACACTCAACAATATGTAGTTTGCACCGAAAGAAGATATTCGGTAAAAGAAATGTATCAAGATTACATTTCCAATTGTTTGACTGATAGGCATTCAAGCAATAAAATATCCAAAATTTTTAACAATACGATAGGCGTTTACAGCTACAGAATAAGACAAAACTTTTATCCTGTATTTTGGCTGACTGCTCCTGTAAATGCTTTAAACTCGGTTAATGTACATCCGAATACGATTTTATCGGTCCTCATTAACATTTTGTTTTGGCTTATTAACTTTTCCGCAGGATATTTCCTTGAAAAGTTTTTAGACAACAATCTTTCGACTAGTCTGCTTTCAATTTTTGATAAGCTGATATAATAAAATTTCTTATACTCTGGCGTTCTTTTTTATTTCTGCAATTGTCAAGTCTGTTTACTTCATTTAACATTGCAGTATATAAAAGAGCGTCAATCTTTTTTTGACTTACTTCAACAAATACAGGTTTTTCCGTCTTTCTTCACCTCTTTTTAGTTGTGACAGTTTCCTTGTTTATAAGATTTTCAAGTTCTGTGATACGCTTTGTAAGAGCACCGAGGTTTCGATAAACTTCAAGCATATCCGCCGTGTAATTAGGCACTTTTTCCTCAACGATTTTCATTCGTTTGTTAAGGTTGTCAAGTGCACCGTACACATTAAAAATTTCATCTGTATGAGTGTTAGCCATAATTCTCACCTCCTTATTTTAGCTATGTGCACCCGATTACTTTCAGTGATATAATCAGGCTGAAAGGGGGTGTAATGTGTGACAGCTGAAGAACTTTACAGCAAGTTAATAGAAATCAAGAAATCAAAGCCTGATTATCAATTCAGCGAATTAGACTTGTTACCATATGGCAATGTTGAAAATCAAATGGAACAGCTAATCAATGAGGGAAAAATAATCAGAAACAGAGATGTTCTTGAAACATTCAATGTTGTAAATTAATAAGTTTCTGCCGTGTATTATTATCTTTTAATGCTCGGCAGTTTTTTCTTGTGAGTATTCCACGGACTTTTCTCCCACGCACCTTTTTCAAAAATCCCCATAGGTCGCAAAGTAGAATCATAAGTTTTCTCACGAATATCAAATGTACCGTCCTTGCATACCCATTTAGCTCTTATTTTCCACTTGCCATTGTTAAATCTTATGTCAAGCTCGACACATTTTCCGACATCGGTACTGCCGATATAGTGCTTACCGCTTAAAAAGCCTAAATGAATTTCTGATATTGACTTAGGCAACTCGTGACATTCTCCCATCTTCTCACCTCCTTACGCTGTTTTCTGTGTGTTGCTGTCGGCGAGTGCCTGTGTTATTTGCTTACCTACGGTCATTCCTTTCAGCATAGCGTAAGCAAGGTTTTTTTCTTCATCGTTCATAGTTATGAGGATTTCGGTAATGTCTTCACCAAGACTGCGAATGCCACTCTTACGGTATGCGTCTGTTGTTTTCATTTCTTCCACCTCCTTAAAATAATAACGATAATTGCAATGTTGCAAACTGCAATCAGTCCGCTTAATGCAACGCTGATAATATCCATTCTGTTCACTCCTTTTATATATTGACAACAGAAAAGGCATATACTATAATCTTACTCAGGGGAGTTGGTCGCTCCCCCTTTCAGATTTCTTATCAAAACATTTCTTTGATTAAATCAATGATAGCTTTGATAAGGTTAAGTATTGCGGTCGCAAACACCAACTTTTCAAGGGGGCTGGGTTTGCGACCATTCTTTTTGCCTTTCGCCATTGTTTTTCACTTCCTTATTGACTTGTTGTAATTATTATAGCTCGTTTTATTTACATTGTCAATACATTTTGAAATATTTTTTGTTTTTTTCTTGACAAGTCAATATTTTTTTGATAACATATATGTAACGGAGGTGAGAATATGAACGATCTTACAAACAGAGTTATAGAAGTGCGAAAAAGTCAAGGATTAAATCAACGACAATTCGCAGAAAAGCTAGACCTCAGCACGAATTTCATTAATCAATGTGAAAATGGAAAACGTGATTTCTCAGAGCGTACAATAAAAGATATAGCTGGAACTTTTAAAGTTAATCTTGAATGGTTAAGAACCGGCATAGGAGAAATGTATGACGAAGAAAGCGAGGAGGTTGTTCTTGAGGCTCTCAAAGCTGAATACGATCTTGATGAATTAGATCTTGAAATAATTCAAGCATATATACATATGGTTCCTCTTGAAAGACAGGTATTTAAAGAGTTTATTAAAAATGTGCAAAATAAAAAGGAGCTTTAAGCCCCTTTAATGTTTGAATATATTACTTTTACGAATTTTAAAATCGCAACTAACGCTTTGTGATTTTCTATAATGTCTATGTATTCAACTATTTCATTTCTTATGCTTGAATTTGATTTCATCATTCAATCCCCTTTCGGATTATAGCAAAATTCCTATACTTATATTATAGAACATCTGTTCGATATTTTCAAGTGTCATGGATTAAAAATACAGCAAAGTACCATAAAACGGACTTTGCTACAATATTTTACACGGAGGTGTTAATATGGATAGTTGTGCAAAACTAAAGAAACTAATACAGACAGCAAACGAGCTGTTAACTAAAAGAGTAACAGCCGATTTACCCGAGTTTAAAACTTGGCACGCAAGTGCACTTAGATTTTTAACAAACGAGTTTGGCGAAGACAGCATTGAAGTTACAAACTTTAAAAAAACACGCTTTCAGTGTGCGTTATTTGATGATGAACAGCAACGAATTTGGTGTTCTAATGGATTAAAAGCAACAATTCCGACATTTGAGGAATTGCTCAGCGACCTTGATGAAGATGATGAAAACACACCAAAAAATGATAGTAAGATAAATAACAATAAAGTGTTTATCGTTCACGGGCACGACGGCGAACTAAAATATAAAACAGCTGAGCTTTTAAGAAAACTTGGTGTAGAACCTATTATCTTACACGATCAGCCAAATTCCTGCAAAACAATTATTGAAAAAATTGAAGATTTCGGTAGTGAAGCAAGTGCGGCTATTATTCTTTTTACTCCCGATGATGTCGGCAAAGCAGTTTCAGAAGAAGAAACCAGAGCAAGAGGAAGACAAAATGTTGTTTTTGAGGCAGGTTATTTTATGGGGCTTCTCGGAAGAAATAAGACCATTTTAATTCAGTCAGATAGTTCTATCGAATTACCCGGTGATTTAAGCGGTGTTGTTTATTCTGACGGCGCAAGTGAATTTACAATTGCAAGAGAGTTAAAAGCTATGGGGTTCAACATTGATTTGAATAATCTAATGTAATCAACAAACTTCATACACCGACAGCCATGGTCTGCCGATTAAATAGGATAAATGAAAAAGACCGCCCACAGCTGGCATAAAACTACTTTAACTGTTCAGTTACAAAATTTTAACGATAAGCATATTTCAGTTGACAAATCTTGTGTTATATCCTATAATGTTAACATAATAAAATTATCAACTGGAGGTTTTCTATGCCAAATGCAGTCACAGACAAAAAGGTAATTTCTAAAGTAGGTAAAAATGATTTTATACAGATGGGGTTAGCTATTGAAGAAGCTGATATATTAGCTCTTTCATACATAAAAGACACCAAAATGCTAAATGTTGCAAGCGCCATTCCATTTCATCAAACCATAGTTAATTTTGCAATAGACCTTGTGTTGGAAAGGAAATGTGACGAGGGCCTTATCAAATATAACTATCGCTATGAATATAATAAGGCGAGAAATTGCAAACATATTGAGTTAATAAAGAATGATATGTTAATTACACATTGTTCGGGGAATAATAGTGATTTTCCAAGAAGGGCAAAATACAGGGAGAGACTTTGTACAAATCAACTTTCGCTTTTCGAAGAAACAAACTCTGATGTTATGTACTGCATTTTAATGCACTCCTCTCAATTACAATTAGGACACAAACCTATTATAGCTATAGGCGTTCCTGACTCTACATGCAATAAATGGTGTAACTATATACCATTGAATTCTCTTTCTGGTATTGTACCTTTAGATGTCAAGCAAACTGAACCAGACATTGAAAAATTCCACTTTGCTATGAAAGAAAGATTAAAAAAATCGGAAATAGGGTGATATTGTGAGTAGCGGTGTACAAATCAATCCGCACAAATTAACAGAAGCGCGACAAGCTCGTGCTCTTAATATTTCAAAATTAGCTGAATTAGTTGGTGTAACAAGGCAAGCTATATCAAAATATGAGCAAGGCTCTTCTAAGGTAAGCGTAGATGTTTTAAACAAACTTTCTTCGGTTTTGGAATTTCCTGTTAGCTTTTTTTATAAACCTGACAATGATATATCATATTCTCAAAGCACAGTATTTTACAGAAGTTTTAAAACTTCTGAAGAAACTGTTAGGAGTATGATAAGAATTAAATGCAACTGGACTTATAATGTTTATTCATATCTCAACAGCAGAGTTACTATGCCGACACTTAACTTACCAAATTTAGATTTGTTGCTAAATCAAGGAGAGCTTACGCTTGATTCTATACAAAATATTGCTAACGCTTTAAGAAACTATTGGAATTTAGGTAACGGACCTATTCTAAACTTAACTAATGTTTTGGAACGAAACGGAATTATTGTATCTGGAGGAAACATTACGGCAACAAAAACAGATGCCTGTTCAGAAGTACTCTATGGTGTTCCTGTTATATTTTATGACAAAACATTGAAATCTTCTTGTCGAATCAGATTCAGCCTTGCTCATGAGCTCGGTCATATTTTATTGCATAGTTATGTAACAAATGAAGATCTAAAAAATAAAGATTTCTTGGACAAAATAGAAAAAGAAGCAAATACCTTTGCTTCTTGCTTTTTACTACCGAGAGAATCGTTTATTTTGGATGTTAATGCCCTCTCTCTAGAGTATTTTATGTTACTGAAAGAAAAGTGGAAAGTATCCATTTCTGCTTTAATATATCGTTGTAAGGAATTAGAATTGATTGACAACAATCTAAATTTATCTTTGCGAAAGAGAATATCAGCAAAACGTTGGAACAAAATAGAACCATTAGATGATACTATTCCTTACGAAAATCCACAACTTTTTAAACAAGCCCTGGAATTCATTATCCAAAATTCAAATACAAAAAAAGGCGATATTTTATTTTATTTTTCTTATAATCAAAAAGATTTATCCGATATTGTAGGATGTGACAAAAACTTTTGGAACGATGATATAGAGAAGCCTTTACAATTTTCATTGATTTACTAATAAATACAAGCAAACAACAACATCTAGCACATATAACTAAATAAAAATCCGCCCTGCTCGACTGGTCCTCGAACAGAGCGGAATCACCTACACAGGGTGCAGATGATGCAGTTTAATGCAAAATAATTGTATCACAATCCCTTGTGTTTTTCAAGTAATTTAAAGCACAAGGGATTTTTGCACCCTTTTTTAAGCAAAAGGAGTGTATATTATGGCAAAAACAAAACTTAAAAAGCGTGCAGACGGACGCTATCAAAAGTCTGTATATCTTGGCAAAGACGAGGACGGCAAACGCAAATACAAAACAGTCAACGGTTACTCTGTCAAAGAGGTTGAAGAAAAGGCACAGCTTATCAAGTTACAAATCGGCAAGGGTATGGATGTGCTAAACGCAGGAATGAAATGGGGAAAACTCGTTAACTTATGGCTTGCCTACAAAAAATCCATACTTTCCGAGGGGCAGTACAAAACCTATTCAATTTATCTGAGCCACTTCTCTGCCCTGAATGACCGACCGATTAACAAACTTGTCAAATCCGACTTTCAGCAGATAATTCTTGATGAATACGCTTGCAATTCACACACAGGCAAGCCGACCGCAAAAAAGACTTTGCGTGATTGGCGTGGTGCAGTAAGGCAGGTGTTCAATTATGCCATAGAAAACCGTGTAATCGAATTTTCACCTGCACAATACATAGAGATACCCCGTGACGCAAAAACCTCAGAACGGCGAGCATTGACTGCACAAGAACAGCTGTGGGTTGTATCCACCAAACACCGTGCACAATTGCCGGCTATGATAATGATGTTTGCAGGCTTGCGACTTGGTGAATGCCTTGCCTTGCAATGGCGAGATATAAACCTAACCGAACGAACAATAGATGTTCATCAGAAACTTGTGACCAAAGGCAAGGCGCATATTGAGCAAGGAGCAAAAACTATTTCGGGAGTGCGTACTGTTACAGATGTTCCGAAAATTCTTATTGACTTTCTGAAAAAGCAACCTGAGCATAAACCCGATGATTTTGTTGTGACTTCCACAAAAGGTACTCTGATGAGTGATACAGCGTGGCGGCGATTATGGAACAGCTATATGGCAGACCTTAATATTAAGTACGGCGATTTTTCGGACTATGAAAGACAGCCTAAAAGTAAGTATGACCCTAAAGGTGTACCGTTTGTGATTGATAGATTTACGGCTCATTCGCTCCGTCATACCTGCGCCACAAATCTGCTCTACACAGGACACGGACTACACTATGTGCAAAAACAACTCGGACACGCTAAGCCGTCAACTACTCTCGACATCTACACACACTATGTCGAATCACTACCGAAACGCAAATCAAATAAAATAATCAGTATTGACGCATTGATTAAGGAGTTTAAACCTACCCAAAAGCAAGCATAAGCGCTATAAAATTGCGTGCATTGCACTAAAATTTAAAAAAAGCCGATAAATACTAAGGTTTTCAGTGCTTTGTTGGTTTACTCCTAAGCGAAAGGTCGGGGGTTCGAATCCCTTTTGGCACGCCAAAAACTCCGCCGGAAAACCCAGCAAAAGGCAGGCTCACATAAGGATACTTTCAAAAAGTGACCGATTGAGAGCAGCACAACGCCACAGAGTTTTAAAACTCTGTGGCGTTGTGCTTTTTTATAGCTAACAGGAAAATGAGTCCGTACTAAGCAATATTCAGCCCTTCAATTCCGAAAAGATTTTCTATTGCATGTCGGTTCAAATCCTTGTTTCCTCGCTTTTCTCAGTCTACCCGCAGCATACGGTAACCGACGCCGATATGCGTCTG
>ERZ1034952.522-NODE-522-length-35509-cov-75.538726_pt1 | contig 35509 bp, 18 predicted proteins | sample MGYA00520625_ERZ1034952 | MGnify/ENA primary metagenome ERZ1034952 (study PRJEB33766, sample SAMN09781773) | gut metagenome | biome: gut microbiome | host: Homo sapiens | place: Madagascar | study: EMG produced TPA metagenomics assembly of the PRJNA485056 data... | reverse complement strand
ATCTCTTGCAAGTTTAAGTGGGTCCATATATATATTCCATAATTCTTTTTATAGCCCATTGTTAAATAATTATCAGCATCATTTACGTTTTTATTTTTTAGGTCGCAAATTTTATTTAGCTCTTACTCAATTTCATGTCATAAACTATGACAGCTCCAAAGGCTTTTTTTGCAGTTCAGATACAATTGGTTGGTTATCAAAAAGGGTGCTAACAATATTTTGAATTAACTCACTATTTTCGGCAATCTTTCTTATAAATAGGTCTTTGTATCCATCAACTGTAACTCCTAGAGCATCACAGACGTCAGATCTGGCTAATAAACCTTTATTGTTGTATTTCTTCAAAGCTCGAACATAATCGTTATTATTAATTATCTCGTCGAATTCATGTTCAATCGAATCAAAATCATTTTCAAAAGAATCACCTTTTGTAAGATTTTCCAAGAGATCTTTATAAAAATCAGATGACTTATTTTCCCCTTTGAATTTCTTGTTTAAAACTTTATTTTCAATCTTATTTAATAGCTCTTTTTTAAAATAAAGATTGCATTGTTTAGTTTTATCAACGTTGAGTAAGTCAATAATCTTACTTTGGCACTTAGAGATTATATTTTGTATTTCTTCAGATTTTATTTCATGTTGATTAGCTACTAAAGTAATTACATTTGTTAGAAGAAAAACATTTTCAATTTCTGCTAAATTCAGAACAAGAATTTTATCACTATTCAATTTAGCAACTTCAGAGTCATCCATTCTATCTCTGTCAACAATGCCGTAAACCTGAACTGCATCTTTTCTAAAGAACTTAGAGCTTTTGCTATTAAAAGTTCTTACAAGCTCTTTAACCTTTGCACAGCTTTCAACTGGTATTATTTTGCAATTTGGAAAGAGTGAACTATATATCTTACAGTCATAACTATTTTCATTACCTTCAACTAATACAATCTTTTCTCTGCAGCCTAGCATTTGCAACTGTAACGAATCAAATTTATCGTCATCGTCTTCGTTGATAAATTCATAATTCCACTTATCTTTAGATGGCATATCCTTGACCCAAATAAGAACAGATCTTTTGCTCCTAAGGGCAAAATCTAAATTGTGAGTTATATACAAAAAGACGCAGTCAGGTCTGGCTTCTTCAAGCAGATTCCAAAGTCGGGATATGATTGAGTTGTGCAAATGGTTTTCAGGTTCATCTATAATTATGAGACTATCATTTGATGCTGACAAAACTTGTCCTATAAAATAAAATACAGCACGCTCACCATCACTCATTTCATGGCCGTTATATAATTCATTGCTATTTGTACAGTCTCTGCTTTGAACCAAGATTTTTCCTGATTCAATTTTGATGACCTTATGCAAAACAACTTTTTCCCAAAGGGCTTTTACTTTTCTTAGTATTGATAAGTGATTTTCTGAAGAATTATTAGATAATTTTTTAGGGTCATCTAAGAAAACATCGTAGACTTTTGAGCTTTCTAACTGATCATCAGAAACCAAAAACTGCATTAAATGGTTAATATCTCTTAGTTCATGAGTTTCAGGAGCGTCACTCCATTTAGAACCAAATTTAATTTCATTTAATCTATCTCCTTGATTGTTTTTTAATACCCCTTCTTCCCAATTATTCATCTTTCTTCCATAAATCAATATTTCTTTAGCTTTTTCCTTATCAATAGGTTGGGTATAGTTTGGAAGTTCTAGAGATTTTTGTGCAGAAATTCTGTGAACATGAAATTTGATGTTCTGTTTATCGATCCATACACTCAACCTAGTTTTTCCAGAGCCATTTGCTCCAATTAAAACAATAGAATTTTTATCAAAACAATTCTTATATTCAGCATTTTGATTTTCAAAATTTTTCTGATTTAAGTCGATGTCGTTTTGAGTATTTTCATGACCTTCTTTATTTTCATTTAGCACAAGAAAAAAAGGATTATTCTCTCTACTAGGAAATTTAATCTTCATGCTCTTCTCACAAAGTTATTTATATTGACCGACTTATCGTCCAATGATCTTTTAAATTAGACCTTTTGGCAGATAATTTTAGCTATCATATCACGATTTCTTGATTTTAATATAATCTTCATTCATTATTAATATTCTGTATTACATAATGTTATTTAATTAATTAAATTTGTACGATAAAATCGTACGGTATATTAAAATATCTAAAGGCTATCATCATGAATTCAAAACAAGATTTCGGTCTATTCCTAAAAGAAGAACTAACTAAAAAATCAAATCTAAACGTAAGTCAGGTAGCCTCAATCTTAAAATGCTCAAGAAGCACATTAAATGATCTTTTCAACGGTAAAAGACAACTTTCAAAAGCTTTTGCCAAAAGAATTGAAGAATCATTTTCTTCATATTCTCTTTCATCTGATTACAGTATAAAAGCAGATGATCTTCTAAAAAAGCAGGCAGCTCTCATTTATGGGATCTCAGGAGATAAACTAAATATGGAGGAAGATACAAATACAAGATCAAGTCTTGGCAGAATCAATAGTGAAAGATCTAGTGAAGCTTCTAATGATAAATACTCTTTATCAAACAATACATCCTCTATTCAGGATCAAGGTATTCCTTTCTTTGCAAAATTCACAAAAGAAAAGATTGAAAGCTATGTTGATAACAATAAGCAAAAATGTAGAGGTCTTATTCCAGAACTTGTTTATACTCTTATAGCAACTACAGCAAATAAAGACTATTTAGAAAAGTTCTATCTCCCATATGGTGATGATATATGTTTAAAAGGATTTGATGGAATTGTAAGTTACAATCAAAATCATCCTTACATACCTAAAGGATACTCTGTGTGGGAGATTGGTACCAACAAAGATCCTAAAAGAAAATTTGATGAGGACTTTTCTAAAGCAAAAGAAAAGCTTTCAAAGTCATCTCCATCAACAAATATCCGTAACGTAACCTATGTTGCAGTCTTTTCAAGAACTATAAGTTATGAAAACCAAGAAAAGTGGATCCGTCAAAAGAAAAAAGATGGTTCTGAATTTAAAGATATTAGAATTATTGATGCTTTTCTTTTAGCTCAATGGGCAAATCAATCTGTATCTGCACAACTTCATTTCTCAAAGCAATTTTCAAATGTTACAGATAATGACATTTTAACTAACATAGAAACTTCACAGTTCATGTACAAAGAAATGAGCTTTAACAATATTGCAAATGGAGAAGAACTTTTAGATAACTTATTTAGCTTATACAAAAATGATTATTATGGATTATTTAGTTGTTTCATAAGAGATGGATTAGGTAGCAACATCTTAAATGCAGCATCTGAAAGTAAGAGCTTAACCAAAGCCTTTATCTGTTACCTTGCTAAGCTATACGACTCTGAAGATCAAAACAATTCAACAGACAATAATGTCAATGGAATTGAATATCCTGTAAAGGCTTCACTTCGAGATCCTGACGATGATCCCAACCAGAAAGACCTTGACTTTGATGGTTATCAACAATCAAGATACACAAATCTCTTTTTAAACACCTACTACATAAAAGACTATGCCTTACTGGCAAAGCTAATTTTAGCTTTAAAAGTATTGTCAATTCTAATTGTTGATGAAGAGATTATTGACGATAGAATAAAAGGACTTTGCAAAGAAAACAAAAATGTAAGGATTGTAGCTATAAGAAATTCCTACCCTTTTGACATCTTGAATTCAAAAGGTAGAAAACCATCTCTGGTTGAAGAGCTTGGTATGGAAGAGTTCTTTGCTAACAGTAGTAAGCCTGTTGAAGAAATTGAATTACAACCTCTTCCACCTTTTCAGATTGAAGATACTCTTAATAAGTTTATTTCATATTATTTTAGCAACAACTCACATTCACATAACGCTGTATCAAGTGGCAATCATCCTAATGATAACTATCTGGACTTAAAAAAGTTAAGTCAAGAAAAAAGAAGAACTGTTTCCTATTTATCAGAAGGTTCAATTCTGAATCTAAAAGAGATCTTATCAAATAATGATGAAGTATCATCTTCAAGACCATTTATTCAACAATTAAAAGAGCAGGATATTAACCTTAATTTCTTATTCTGTTTTTGTTTAATGGGAAGAGTAAATCTTGATGCTGAGGATAAATTTGACGTAACTGTTTTAAAAGAACTCCTAAAAGACGTTGTTACCACTGATACAGATATAGAAACAGAACTTAATAAGATTGTTAATCTGAAATTACATAAGGGAATTGCTCGTTTCCATAACAGATGCTACTTTGCAACATCTCGTTATATAACTTTAAATCATCTTTATAAAAACAGCACATTAAATAAAAAGACTATTATCAGTAATCTCTATGCAACTGTAATTTCTCTTTTAAAAATCAAAACTAGAAATGGCTTTATCACCTCAATGTTTCTAGACAAAAAAGAATTTGAAGCCCCATTGGCAACTTCTGTTTTTTCTGATTTATCCTCAGTAAATGAATACAACTCTCTTAGAGGTTGCAAAGGTCTTAATGAAGAGTTTAATGGACACTTTAGAGACTATAATGTCGATAGAAACAATGTGTCTTTTTTAGATTATGGTAATATTAGATTAGATAAAGAAGAAAAAAGTCTTAGAAAGAACATCAAAGCTACTTACAGAAATCTTGTAGACAACATTTTAGAGAATTTTGAGCTTAGAAATTACAACTTACCTTTAACAGCTCAATATCTTTCATATGATCTAAGTGTTACTGATGGATACACTCAACTCTTAAAAAAGCTTTTAGATGCCATCTGCTTTTTTACAAAAACTAATGATATGAACGTAGAACTTAAAACTTACAAGTACAGTTCTTATCTATTCAGAGAGTTAAATTTAGATCTCTTAGCTATGGTCGGCTCAAAACAAGAGCATTCACTGATACAAAAAGAATTATCTGTCCATGAGAATAACTCGTTATACGATAATTTTTTCAAAAGTTATTTGCAGCTAATTGGTATTGCCAAATGCTCAGAACAATTAACTGTAATTGACAAAGACTATTACTTAAGCTTTATTCAAAATGAAGTGCCTTACTTTATCGGTAAAGCAAAAGAAAAAGATATATACAATTGCTTTATTGAAGATCATCCTCTGTACTACAGTTCAGTCTTATATTCAATTCTTTATATTGCAAAAACTAGCTGTAATAGTGATTTTAGTAAGACAGATTTCAAAAAAGCGTTAAAGCTACTATTAATATTAAAGGACAGTGACAATGTCTTTAATCATCGTAATGCAATAACACCAGTAAATGAAGTTTTAGATGAGATCTTCTATGTGTGCTCATTTAAAAATGAAAAAGATGTGAATGTGCGTTGTAACGTACTTAAAGATAACCTAAAGCTCTATCCTGATACATGTAAGGATCTCTTACAAAGAGAAATTTATAAGTCCATTCATGGCTTCCCTCATCACATAAGACCTAGCAGTGCGTGGATCGGTGTTGCTAAAAGATATTCTGTTTCATATAAGCTATTTGAATACACTATAAATAGCCTTTTATCAGTTTATTTAGAAATTGTAAATATGCCTCTGTTCATAGCTAAATCAACAGAAACTAAAGATGATATTTCTAAATATTCAAATTCTTCTAATAAATCTAAAAGTAATAGAAATGTTATTTTAGAGTCAGGACAGACTTCTGCATCAGTTACTCAAATTTCTGCATCATATTCACAAAGTTCAACTTCTGCAGAGTATAACAATAGATCTTCTCAAGATAGATCCGCCTTACATGGTAGCTCATTGTCTGACGATAATAATCTCTCTCTTGTTGGATCTGAGTATGATGATTGTAGCAATTTGTATGATGTTAGCTCTAAGTGTGATTGCAATTCTGCGTATGATTGTTGTTCAGAAGCAAATAACAAGAAATTAGTTAAAAGAGTTGAAAGAATAGTTACTATAGATGATTTAAGAACTATTCTCTTCTGCGTTCCTTTTCTTACCCAAGACAACCTAAATGCAGTTTTAGATTTGGTAAAACTTAGTGCTACCTCTGCATCTGATGATTATAAATTTGAACTCTTAAATCTTTTTGCAAAAGAAGAATCAAAAGTAAAAAAGGAATTTGATAAGTTACTAAATTCTCATATAAAAGCTCATAAAGAAAGTAATAACAATAATAAGAATAAGTCTGAAAATGATAATGAAGAGGGAGAAGAGGAAGAGTCAGAGAACAAGCAAGAAAGCCAATACCTGAGAGAATTAAAAAATAAAATTAAAGTTCTAGAGAATTTTTTTGAATATGTAAAAAAAGTACTAGAAATTAAGTCAACTTACCTTAAGCATAAATGGCTTATAGAAAGCTGTAATACCCCAAAATATATTCATGAGTATGAAGTTCCATTAGAAATTCTAGAAAAATATCAAGACAAAGACGAAGATGAGCTTTATAACTACTTATCAAAGTTAAAAACAGATTACCTTTTTAAGGTTCTAAAACTAGACGGACCAAAGGCAATTTCTTGGATACTTCAAAATTGCAAAAACACATTTGATCTTGGAAAATTTTTACTATCAGTTCCAAAGCTTTCTGTAGATCACAGGTACAATTTATTTTCGTTCTTTATAGAAGAGCTCTTCTTAAAGAACGATAAACTAAAATTAAATTCTTTCCAGGATTACTTAAGAAACATTGAGAATTTATTTGATGACTTATCGTCAGTTGATGATGGTTTTATGTTAACAAGGGCTTATCATGACTTTGCTGAAAAGAAAAAACTGTCAGCTACGCAGATGACATCAATACTGCTTAACTTACCATGTATTGAAGTAGTCTTTAACCTTGCAGATGAGAACTTCATTACTTCAGACTTATACTGGAAGCAGGTTTATATCAACAATCCGTTTTCACTTTGTAAGAACAGAAAGCTTGTAAATAGAATTCAGGTATCATTTACAAAAGTAAAACGTCTAATTGATTTCGTTTTTTATTTCAGATTTTATTTTGAATTTGATACACATAATCCCAAAACAGATCTTTACACAGTAAAGTTAGCTACTGATTGTATAAGAGAAATAGTAAAGGAATTAAATTCTCTTTACACAAAAGAATACCTAAAAGGAGCACTGTCTTCAAATTCTAAAGATAAAGCTAAGCTGCAAACTCTACACCAAACAAAACTGTTACCTCAAATGTCAAATCAAACATCAGCTCAAGTGTCACAACAAGCTCAACATGGTTATAAGAATGCCTTATTAGGCACTCAAAACTCAGATAAAGAAGACATGAACATTAATAAGAGCAACGTCAGTGTAACAGATAACAGATCAGACAACGGTATAAGAGCTTACGACATACAAGAGATTTTCAATAGAGGAAAATATGCTATTAAATCAAGTGAAAGAAAACAATATTTCAGTAGCATAAGTAATACCGTTCATTGTTTGTCATTAGATTCTGATGTATTTAAGAAATTTTTAAAAATTATCTTATCTCAAGGCGATCTATCTTTTAATGAAAAAGTGATAGTAGAATTATTTGTATTGCCTTACGTTCATGGTTCAATTAGAAATTCAGAAGAAAAAGAAGAAATAACTAAAGAAATCAATCAATATTTTTCAGTGAATCCAAGTATTTTCTTTAGATTCTTTTGTCAGGATTTTATGCAAAACTACTATGAAGGAATTGATAATAAAACGAAATTGGATGCAAAACATGATATCAAATCAGGTAAAGCATTTAACTCTGACAACAAAACCAACTGTAACTCTATAGGGTTAAATATTACATGCTTATATTTTACTGATTACATTTATGAAGAGATTTCCCCTGTTCCTGGATTTTGCTCAGGACAAAAACCAGACAGCAAAGAAATTGAAGCTTGGGTAAATGATATTCTAATGGCAGCTCAAAACACTCAAAACTACGATATCATATTTTCAACAAACCATAGGCTAGCTAATATTCTTGCAAAGCAAAAAAATGAAGGTAACAATCTAATTCCAGCTATTGAAATCTGCAAGGCTATCGAAAACATCGATAATGAAGAGTTTATAAGTGAATTTGAATGTGCTTGCTTTAACGATTATTCATTAAGCCACGTTGGATTCATAGACCGAGAAGGTGTAGCATACAAGAATAAAGCAATTAAATTTGATAACCTGTTGCACAAAATTGATCGTGATATGTATCCCCGTACTTTTAGGATTGTAAAAAATATCGGAGATACTTACCTTAATTCTTCAAGAAGAGAGGCCGAAAGTCACCTATTAAATCTGTATAATTCTTAAAACAGCGACAAATATAAACATTAAAAATAAAAACAGTAACAAAAAAATGACAAAGTACTTACAAAACTCTACGTTAATGAGAGGGGGGATGCGGACAAAATCCTGGACACCTTTGCTAATACTAACCAAATCTGAGCCTGTATTGTACCGGGCTCAATCCTCCTAATGTATTTTTGATTCTGTCGTTATTGTACCATTGGATATAATTACTCAGGTATGTTTTTAATTCATCTAAAGAAAGCTCTTCAATTGAATGATTATAAAAGCATTCTGTCTTCATTCTTCCAAAGAATCCCTCACAGGCGGCATTATCAGGACTGCAACCTTTTTTAGACATTGATCGTATAAGTTTGTTGTCATTAGTTAATGATATCCATCCTGGCCATCTGTAATGACAGCCTCTGTCAGAATGGATTATTGGTCTGCTGTCTGTCCTTTTAAGTTTTTTTATGGCTTCAGTTAAAGTATCATTTGCTAGAGTTGCTGTAGGTTTATCTCCTATCTTATAAGAAACAATTTCATCGTTGAAGCAGTCTCTTATAATTGACAAATAGAGTTTTCCCTTACTGCATGCAAATTCTGATATATCAGTCAGCCATTTTTCATTTGGGGCTGATGCAGAAAAATTCCGATTCACTATATTAGGTACTGCAGGAGAAAGTTCTCCAAGGTAAGAAGAGAAGCGTTTCTTTTTACGTTTGACAATCTTTATTCCTTCTTTTTTCATAAGCCTTCTTATGACTTTTTCTGAAAGCTTGTGGCCTGCGTTCTTTAATGCAGTATAGAGTCTTCTATAGCCGTAGCATTCATAGTTTTTTATAAATGTTTCTTTTAGCAACGCTCTGCTAGACTGATATTTATCATCTTTGAGCCGAGACTGTTCAACATAATAGTAGCTGCTTTTTGACATCGATAGAGATTTAAGCAGAGAGAGAATCGAATACTTGTTTTTTAAGGCACTGATAATTTGATACTTCTCTTTGTTTTAAAAGCTTTTATATCAGTGCCTTTCCCTTTTTTTAATATTTCAAAGACCTCTGTCATCACGTCAACTTTCATCTGCAGCTCTTTTACCTGCTTTTTAAGCAGAGCTATGTCATCAGAACTTGCTTTAGAGGTTTTAGGAGATTGACCCTTTAGCTCATTTTTCTCATCTGCTACTTGAGTTTCAAGCGAATCGGTCCTTTTGATTTTCTTTTTCTTCTGTTGCAAGCCAAATACTCCGTATTTAAGATACTTTTTTCTCCATATATATATTATATTGCGAGAAAAGCCTTCTTCAATTGCAACATCACGAATGTTTTCTGTTCCTTCAAAACATCTTTTTAGGATCTGAAGCTTACGCTCTGCTGAATAGCCATCATGATCCATCTTAACCTTAAGATTTATACTCTTGACTCCACTGGGCATAAGATTTGGAAACTTACCATTTGTTGCCTTTCTTTGGTTTATCCATTCATACAGGGTATGCGCAGCTAGATAACCTAACTGCCTGACTGTAGGAACAACCTTTTTAATTTTGTCATACAGTTTTAATGCTGCAATAATTTGTTGGACTGTATATGCCATAGATCACCTCGTTTAGGTGTCCAGGATTTTGTCCGCATCCCCCTCTCAACATGTTTTAAATTTTGACAAAAATGATATAGGAACATTTTCACTTAGCTTTCCATATGAAAGCTGTCTTATTATTTCTTTTTCAACTGCATCAATATTCTGATAAGCAAATTTACCTGATGAATGATTGTTCTTGTTTGTTGAATCAATTTAATTTTCTGAAGTTTCATTACTTCCTTTTTTATCTGTTGTATCGGATGTATTATCTTTGTCAGATTTGGAATTACTAAATTGATCATCATCAATGTTGTCTGATGAATTTTCTTTTAAATAATCAAAATCAGCAAGACTTACTGTTACGTACTCTTTTTCTGAGATCTTTTTATTGTTTATTTTTGCATGCTTAAAAAATGAAGATACTAAACTACTTTTACCAGTACCGAACTTACCTAAGATAGCTAAGTTCTTAACCTTGTCATTTTCTAAGGCATTCTTTATTTGATTGAATTCTTCCTCATATGAGCTTTTATCTTCATCGAGACATACATCTATTGGTGAGAAATCATAATAAGGACCGATTTTATCTTTATCAGAAATATTATTCTGTTTTGATAAAAATATAGTAAAAGAAAAGATCTTTTTTACTCTTTCAAAAATACTAGTTACTAACTCTTTCATATTCACTTTCAAAGAAGATTTAAAAATAAGCATGTGTTATAAGAATGAACTCACTATTTGAGTGAAGATTTATGATATTTGTCTTTCAATGAATATGAGTCTCTTTTTATCATCTGAAAAATATCGTGTCATTTCAGACATTTTTCGAGCGCCCAGCATGTTCCTTAAATTACTATACAAAGATAAGGTCTCGTTTTTGTCATAACAAAGTACAACAGCAGTTCTTAAATTTGGGTGATCTAAAATAGTTTTGATAACATCAAAATCCGCTGGCGAACACGAATGACCGTAAATTATCAAGTTAAAACCATGAATAGTTTCGCCTAATCCTAATTGAGAGTAAGGAGGAAAATAAACATGCTCTAAAGAATCAAGTTTTTCATATCTAAGTCTAGGAATATGTTTGATGATCCTCTGTGTTTGCTTAAACAAGTAAGTAATATATTTGTTTTGTGTATCTTGATTTTCTATTTCAATATGTTCGTTGATTCCGAATACGGCTGACTTATCTTCACTTTTACCATTGACGTGAATAGTATTCTCAGAAAACTCTGTAAAAAGTTCTGATAGAGATGAATAATTAAAGTTAATTACATTATGAATATTATCAAATATATCGATTCTTTCAATAAAAGATGCATCTTGACTGGGTTTATAAAATGAAATCTCATTATTTAACTCTTTTTTCAATAACTCTATGAGAGTTTTTTTAACTTTGAGATGATCTACTTGAATTTGTATAAAATTACAAAATTCATTGGTAAATTGTTTCAACGAATTCATCAATTCATAAGCATTTTCTAAATTATTTTTTAAATTCAATGAATTACAATAATCAGATAAAGTTGCCTTTGGTCTATTGTTATTTTCCCCATATTTTTCAGAGCGATATGAAAATCGAGTCAGAAGATGTTGATTTTTTGTCAACAAGCATTCAATTAAGCTTTCGACATCCATCCATCCGTTTATCTTAGAAGGATTATTATCAGAATTACCTTTTATCTGTTTAATATATTGGTGCAATTTGCTTTCTATGTCATCAACACGCATAACAGCAGTTTTGTCTTGAATATAGCTAGTCGCAACCTTTTGTTCAGAATCTAATAAATGAAAATTATTGGGAATTAAATTCTCAAATGGGTTACTACTTCCAAAAGGAAGAGGATTGCCCCAAAATTGAGATAAGCCATCTGTAGCTTGCGATAATATTGAAAGAAGACAGGATACCAAACAATTATTATCTAAAATTTCAAAACAATGAAGATCTTCTTCATTTAATAATCGTTGTTGAGCAATGTCTAAAATAGTAAAATAGCCGTTTTGATATATCTCACTGTTATAATATGAACACTCACCTTTTTTAAGTACATTAAGGTAATCTTGCTTTTCAATTTTATCAACAGAAAGCTGATGCAATACTTTTAAAAAGAATAGATATAGCAGAAAATCCTCATATCTAGATTTCAAACCGAGTTGCAGATCAAATCCATTACCTAATAGGAGAACTGTTGGAGTTCCATTTTCTTTTTCATACTCTTTTGAAAAAACAATTCCCATAGTCAACTCCTAAAAAAAGTCTTTGACAGAAAGCTTCTTAAACGCTAAAAGTAAAGTCTTAATGTTTAAATCCAGATAAATCATAACTATATTTAGTTGCAATAAGATCTTCAAAATTACATTTCATTCTCTCAATACAAGCAAGATTATCTCTTGTTAGAGCAATCACAATTGAGCTTAGAAAATTGCTTATAAATACAGTCTAGGAATAGTTTTGCTATTTAAAGATCGATTTTTTTAACTACTCTGAAGATGTAGCGATTAGATAAATATGAAAAAGCTAGAGTTTTGATACTAGATAAATAAAATCTGTTTGTTCTAAAGATTGTTTAGACTTAAAGAGAGTTTTAGTAAGAGCAGGCTTCTTAAAAAGGTCAGGAGTTTCTGTCTATGCTCTACTTATGTTTCTTATAAGCTCTATCTTTACAGGAGCCAAATCACTCCATGACAGATTTACTCTCACCTCAGTTGAATATCCTGAATGCAGTTACTATGCTCTGATGCGTTTTCCATCAGACAGCAGATACAATTGGGCAAACCTACTTAAGATCATTGCTAAGGTAGCCTGTTCAATAATAGTAAAACTCAACAATAAAGATCATATCTATACTCTCTGTATCGATGACACCATTATTGAAAGAGCAAGAGGTAAACACATTGAAGGTTTATCTAGAACCTTTGACCATGTAAAAGGAAAGTGTGTAAAAGGATTTGCAAACTTACTTATCTGTTGGTCTGATGGTACAGATATCTTACCTGTAGTATCTGCTCTTATGAGTTCAAGAAAAGAGGAGCACATAATCAGAGACTTTGATAAGAAGATTGATAACAGAAAAGCTGGAGCTAAAAGACGAGCTGATTCTAAAAAGCGTAAGCCTTCAATGGTATATCGCTATTGCAAATCTATTATCAACTTTGGTATCAAGGCTCAATATGTTCTTATGGATACCTGGTTCAATTCAGATAAACTAACATCAGACCTTCAAGAGATTGGCTTACGCAGTATCTGTATGATTAAGAAGAACCTTAAGTTCTCCTTTGTAGGTGAAACTACTCGTTACAATTTAAACAAGCTTCTTTCTGCTTTAAAGAAAAGACAGAACTTAGACTCTGACATTATCAGTGCCACTGAAGCTCAAACTCCTTCAGGTCAGATTGTAAAATTAGTCTTTGTCAGAAACCGTAATAACCGCAAAGACTTTATTACTCTCCTCTGTACAGATACTTCTCTTACATCTGAAAAGATTGTTGAACTCTATGCAAGACGCTGGTCTATTGAATGCTGCTTTAAAGCATGTAAACAGTATCTAGGTCTTAACCAAGAATGCTTCGGTACTGACTTTGATACCATTACTGCTTTAAACCATGTTGCTTACATCAGATATATCATCATTGAGATCATTAGAAGATTCCAGGATGCTCCTCTATGTCACTGTCAGATATTTAGAGACAGCTGTGATGAAATGAGAACCATTCCTTTCTTAGATGCACTAGAAACACTTTCATGTTGCTTTACTTCTTTCGTTAATGAACTGCACAAAGCAGGCTGTATAGCTGATGATAAGTTACAACTAGCATACAACATAGCCAAAGATGTAATAAACAAATGGTATAATGCTACCGCTAAGTTTATTAAATCCTTACTTAGTCTTGAACTTAGAACACAATTTCTAAATAGTTAAAGAAATCGATTTTAAACAGCAAATGTAGTGCTAGACCACATTTATAAGCGTTTTGTTAATATTTTTTGAAACACAAAAGTTGAGTAACCATCATTAAATACAAAGAAAGTAATCGTTTCTATTCTTTATAAATTAGATTTTCTGATATAAAATTTCGAATTATTTCAAAGTCTGATTCTGGAATATAAAAAAATTTACTTGGATCTAATTGGAACACATAATCATTTTCGATATGATTAGTTTCATTTAACAACTTATATATGTGAGGGAATTTTTTCCTAAATTTACTAGCTAAATCACCTTGTCTTTCAAAAATTAATCTTATGGCAATTAGGTTGTTATAAATGTCAAATTTTTGTAATGACTCTAGTAACTTCTCCGTGCTTAAATCGTTGATAAGTTCTTTGTAATCATCGCTTAAATTGTATGCTGCAATTTTATCTAATGCTGACTTAAGTCTTTCTTGAGGAAAAGGTTGTTTATCAGTTCCATTCTTAAGTTCTGGGGGACATCTTCCATGTATCAAGTTTGATAATAATTGATACTCGTCTGAGCTTGAATACTGTTCATTTTGTAATTCATAATATTTTCTTAAATTTACGATTCTAGTATGTAAAGGTAAACTTTTATCTTTAGCAAACCCTAAGGTTAAATTAACCACATTTTTTAAATCGCAATCATTGATATCAAGTTCAATAATTCGGCCATTATCATTCTTCAAATATGAAGCCACGACAGTAATATTATCTTTTTTAAATAAGCCAACGTGAACAAAATCAATAACAGGCTGAAGATCATGCGTTAAAAGTAAAACCGTCTTATTTCTGAAAGAAACTTCATTTGAAGAAAATAACCTTTTGATAATTGCGAATTTTTTGCTTTTGTCAAAAGAAGAAATAGGATCATCAAGAACAATCAAATCTGCATTTTCGCTAACAGCCTCAAACATAAACATTACCAAGGAAAATGCATTTCTTTCTCCCCAACTTAAATGATTCTCTGGGGATTCAACCTTTATATTATTTCCAGCTGGTTTCAAAAAAGTTAATGCATTATTTTCACCATCTTCTTCAATTTCAAATTCATACGGAAATCCTGCGATTTGAAAAAAGTTATTAACATCATCTTTTCTTTCAGAAATTAGTTTCTGAATTTTTTTTTGATGTTTTAGAAATAAACCTTTTAATCTATCAGTACTTTCTAATAGGTTATCAATTTTGGTATTAATATCATTTACAAAATCATTAACTGTTTTAGTATTGTAAAATTTTGATAAATACTTCATATCAAAGCGCATCTTTTTTAGATTTTCATCAATATTTTCAAGTTCTTCTTGCTTTACATTCATTGGTCTAAATGAAGTAATGGCTTTGATCTTATCTTTTAAATAAAAAGTCTCTTTACCTAAATCAGTCAACTCAGCTGTTAGTTCTGTTTCTTTTGAAGGATCTCCCAAGTATTTACTTATTGATACGTTTGATCCTTTATTTATATATCCCTCTTCAATTCCTTTATCAAGATACTCTAATATTAGAACTGCGATTTTAACTGCTGATGATTTAAAAACCTTCTTTATTATATTATTTTGATTTTCAATTTTTGTAGTGTCAACATGATTGGCACAAAACGGACATAGATCATCAATAGACATTTGGGAAATACCATCAAATCTCCACTTTGTCCATGAAGCCACTTTTGAATAATCATTCATTGAATAATAAGGCCGATATGCGTCAAGAACAGAATGTTTTTCAAAACCTGCACCACGTCCTTTTACTAGTTCGCCTATTCCTCCTCTTTTAGAAATTTTGCCATCTGAAAAATTAACTGCTTGAACATATTCATCTAAAATATTCTGTATATCTTTTATTGGTGCATTTGTTACAAAGTAAGTTTGTAGATCATACAAAATTTTTGAAATGTCGCTTGCGATTTTTTCACACTCAGAACTTTTTAATAAAACATTGTAAGAATTTTTTATTATTGATTTTTCTTGAAATAAATACTGTTTTATAAATAGTTCATTGAACACTTTTACATTTTTAAAAGGGATATCTCCAACGTTCGGAGTAGCGCCATCTTGGTTATAAGGATTTAATAACTTCAAATCTTCATGATTTTCAGTCTTATAGAAAAGTGCTTGACTAATAGTAGTTTTGCCCGTTCCATTTGGGCCGAACTTTATATTTATAGAATTATTTTGAATTTTTATATTTGCACTAGTTATGTTATTGCAGTTATTAATATTTATAACATTTTGTTCCATAGTATTCTGTCCTATCTAAAAGTAAAACAACTAACATAAAACTCAGTGTCCTAATATATGGAGAGTAATAACAAAAATCACATTTTACATATCAATACACTTACCCCTTCTACAGCCTCAATGATCTTCTTTCTATAATCTTCTAAAAACAGCTCACTGACTTCTGCTTTTTGAGGGGCATTTTTACCTAAACTAATGTACTTGTTATCACCAAGATTATGTCCTTTTATAAGCTCCACCTTTTTAATAGATGCTCTATATTCTTTAATCACATCTATGATACTTCTGATATTGACCTCATCATCAGTATAACCACATATTACAGGTATTCTTACATTAAACTTTTTGCTTTTTGCAAGAATTGCTAAGTTGCACTTAAAAAGATCTAAATTGCCCTTTAATAGCAATGAGCATCTTTCCTTATCCATGATTTTTAAATCGACATAAAAGTAATCAACATAAGGTATTACCATCTCAAGATAAGCTGAAGGCACAAATAGACAAGTTTCAACTGCTATTGAGATATTGTTCTGTTTAATTTGTTGCATTAAAGGCAAAAGTTCTTTTGCATATAAAAGAGCCTCACCTCCTGAAAAGGTCACACCACCATTATCTTCATAAAAGATTTTGTCTTTGAGGACTTCTTTTAGGACTTCATCTACAGAATATTCTTTCCCATAGAAACCTTCTTTTCCATCCTTAACATACCTTTCAATTTGATGACTAATATTTTCAGGATTTGAACACCATGGGCATCTAATAGAACAACCTTTTAGAAATACAGTTGTTCTAATTCCCGGTCCATCATGAAGTGAAAATCTTTGAATATTGGTGATGATCATTTGTTTTCTAACATTCGTTAATGCAAGTACTTAATATTGAAAAATCGAAGCAAATATGTAATGACGATTGCAATTACAGTACTTACTATAATTCTTGAAAAATAAATTGTGGCAGCACCAGATTCTTCTCCAAAGAATGCAATACCACACTTTTCAAAAAAGATATAAAGCAATAAGTAGTTAATAGGTTCTGCATAAAGATAGACACCTAAGCCATAGTCACTACAAGTTTTAAGATATTTACTGCTATGTTTTGTAAAAAGTCTTGAAAAGTAACTCAATGACACAAACATATACAGTGGTCCTAATATGAAATTAAGCAATGTGCTTAAACCTTTAATTTCAATCAGTTGTCCTATGCAAAATATGCATACCAGTAACAAAGGTAAAACTAAAGCTGTAGCTGTATTCCAAAGTTTAAACTTCTTGCACAGAGCTATTACATCTTTTTCTCTGTAGCCTAAATAGAACCATACTACATAGTAAACAGGATCACCTAAAAAGTGATAATCAGAGAACCTCTTATAAAGAGCAACACCAACTAACCAGCAGCATACGATTAAAACTAACTGAACCGTAGATTTAAATCTTGTAATGAATTGTGCCAGTAAAAAAACAAAGAACAAACACTCCAAGTACCAAAGGTAAACACATGAAGGAAAGATCATCTGTAAAAACATACCAGATTCACTTACATTGTTGTAATAGCCTGTAAAGTACTTAATTGGAAGATTCCATGCTAACCATACAACAAAGAATGGTATCAGGAGTCTTTTGAACTTTTTACTTACTAAAGATCTTAAATCATATCTCTTTAATGCAAACAAACATCCTGAAAGAGCTATAAAAATAGGCATATGAAAGGAATAAATAAATCCAGTTAAAGCATTTGCTAATTTATAAAACCAAGATGTATCTACCCCATTTTCTTGCATCAAAGTAGCATAGTAAATACTGCCAAAAGGTGTCTTAATATCTAAATATGTAGCATGACCTATTACCACAAGGATTACTAAAACAACTCTTAACCAATCATAGCTTGTCTGTCTGTCTGTCTGTCTGTCAACAAGATGTTATTTTCCATAATTTTCATGTCAAGCCCTTTTTAGTACCTTCTTAAAGATAGTATTCACATTTGATAATAAGAAATCGTCTCTTAAAATGATTAGAGACAGGAAATAAGTTGCTACACCTATTACAACCAGATAAAGAGTATTTAGCATTGATGGAGTAAAGTAATCTCGCATAAACAGAAGCACAGCTAACATCACGGCACCTGCGATGTAGTAATGAATACCTAACTTAACAATCTTAATAAATGACAGCTCTTTTCTCACAATATACAGCTGGACTAAAGCAATAATAGTTTCAGCAAGTACAGATGCTATAGCAGCTCCGATAGATTCATATTTATAAATAAGAACCAAATTCAACAGAAAATTACAACAAGCCCCAATGATTACTGTAAAAGAGAAAGTATTCTGTCTTTTAGTAGGGATTAAGTATTGAATACCAGTAACATTGTTAATGCCGATAGCTAAGATTAAGAATCCTAAAATACCTAATAGAGGAGCTACCTTATCAAATCCTGGACCATAGAACCAAGGTACAAAATTACTTGATACAGAAAGTAAACCGAATGTTAAGGGAATACCTATTAACCACACAAAGCGATATGATCGGTACATACTGAGTCGAACAGCTTCAGTGTCACCATGGCTAAAGTAATGACCTATTCTTGGGATCATAACGACACCTAAAGCTGTTACTACAGAAAGTACAACTTTGGACATCTTTATAGCCTGCTCATAATAACCGTTTTCAAAAGAATCATTAGTAATAATACCAATCATGGTCTTATCTAAAACGGTATAAATTGAGATAGCAATTGTTGGTAAAAATAAAGAAAAGACTGTTTTTAAATGTCTTGTAGGATGCAATTCTTTTAACTTAGGTCTGTCTACAAACTTTGGAAGCATTGTCCAGTAGCTTAAGTTATTCAAGAAAGCAAAGAAAGCTACACCGAACAAGTAAACAATTACATCATCACGTTCTGTAACAAAGATAAATACATAAGCTAAACCTAATAGCTTAAAAATGATGTTTCGTAAAACAATTCTGCCAAACTCTTCCATTCCCTGAAATAACCAAGTTACATTAGCTATTACAGAGAAAAGATTGATGACCAGCACCAGATACAATAGAGAATCTTTTTGCATCAGTGAGAAGAATACATAAGCTACGATACAAATAAGAGAAGCTATAAACTGAATAATACAAGTTTCCCAAAAGACGATAGTTCTCTTTTTTCTGTCATCCTGAACATATGAAACTTCTCTTTGCCCAAAAGTAGTTAAACCTAAAGTTGCAAAGAGCACGAAATATGACGATATAGCCTCAACATAACTGTAGGTACCAATACCATCTGCTCCCAAAACTCTTGATAAGTAAGGAGTGGTGATTAAAGGTATTACCAGAGTAAGGATCTGGAATGCTAAATTATAAATATAATTTTTTTTGATGCTTTTCTGAGCCATTAGTTGATGTGCTCCATCTGTTTTGCTCTGTTAATTAGGTGATCTTTGTATTCTTCAGGAAGATCGTTAAAGTAAGCACTAAACCCCCATACTCTTACGATTAAGTTAGGATACTTCTCTGGATGTGCTTTAGCATCAACTAATTGAGCATATGACAGAACATTCATTTGTAGCTGGAATATACCAGATTTAATACCTGCCATCATATATGTAGCAAACTTATCAACATTATCTTTTAGTAATGAAGAAGGAACCATCACATCAAGTACATTGGCATTAGCACTGGTACCAGTAAATTTTAACTTAGACTCAAAGTTCATGATTTCAGTTAAAGGTTCGCCTTTATCACGTGAAATATGTGTCTGGAATGCTTCACCTGCTTTTCTTCCATCTAAAGTAGCTCCGCAATTTTGACCAATCATCAAATATCCAGGGGAACTTAGACCAAACTTAACTTTTCCGCCAAATTTGTTTCTATAATCTTTAAAGAAAGTCTCTGTCTTGGCAATGATTTTGTTGGTAAGAGAAATTGCTTCATCAGATTCGGTTCCATAGCCATTTGCGTTTTCTGAGAATAAAGCAAAGTCATCAGCAGAATCTTGGTAGTTATCTAAAACAATCTTTTGTACATCTTTTAATGTGTATTTATGCTCTTCAAATACGAACTTTTTAATATTCAATAATGAATTTACGGCAGCAGACATACCTACAGATAAAATACCGTAGTCATTGTATTTTGCACCTCCTTCAGCAATATCATTCTTCAATCCCATCATCAAAGACAATAAAGGATCATCTTCCCATACAATCCTGTCTAGTCCTGTTTTGATTTGAATACTGTTGCCTTCAAGCTTTTTATAAAAGACATTGAGTACATCGTCAAAGGTACTGCAATTAGATAACTTTTCATCAACTAAAACTTGATGCATGCAACTGCCATACTCAACATTAGCAAGATTGTTCTGCTCTAGTGAATTACCAATTGATAAAGGTTCCCAGCAAGCTGAAACTCCATAGTTATAAGCATCCTTTGCCTCATAACCAAAATCAATAAGTTTTGGAATTACAATATCGTCGTTTGAGAAAAGAGGACTACCAATGCCTGTTGCATTACACTCCATTGAAAGGTCCATCAGTTCTTTAGGCATATTTTTGCTGCAACGTAAAAGTAATTTAGGATCAGGAAGATGAATTTTCTCAATACACTTTATAAATAGCTTTGTGTATTCATTACAAAAATATTCACCATTTTCATCTAGACCGCCTAATAAGATGATTTGACCAGTATCTCCTCTTAAGACACCACTCTTAAAGGTATATTCACAGTGCAGTGTTTTCAGGAAACCACAAATAAGCTCTTCAGCATCTTCAGGTATTGGGTATTTAGCGAGGACTTTATCCAAACGACCAAGACCTACAAGATTATGTCCTGTTTGCCATAAAAGAGAGTTCCATAGAAGAATAGATTGTAATGCTGATTTAAGATCATGAGGCTTTTCTAAAGTAACTCTAGGATCGTTTATTCTTTTTACATAAGCTTTAATAGAATTTTCAATTACAGAATCACCTAACTCAAGATTAGTTACATAATCATAATCTACAGGCATATTGTGGATTATTGTATTCTTTGGCTCAACTACAATTGAATGATCTAAAGAATAGAAGAAATCACCTACACCTTGATTTTTAATTGAAGCTTTTTTGAGAATGTGTGGAGCATCATACTTGCATACTTTAATTTCTTTTAAAGCTTCAATTGGGCTTACACCATACTTTTGTGGGTATTCTTTATAAATTCTAAGAGTTCTTTTAGTTGATCTTAAAAATGGATATAAAGGAGAATTTTTTAGTAATTTTTTAATTTCTTTTTTCATTGTTAACTCTAAATAAACTTATTGTATTTGACAAAAATTTTGTTGAATATAATTCAAGCAAACAGATGTTGATTAGCTATTGTTCACTTATGTGAATCATAAAGATTTTAATAAATACCGCCTGATTTGTTCTCTCTGCGCTTTAATCATTGAATTTTGAAAAATCAAACTGAATGAATTAAAGTTTGTGCTAGTTTCATCATAGATTTCTGCTCGGTCCATCATTTATGACATTCACTGGAGATTCTTTTTGCTTTTGGCTATTGTGGTGCTCAATAATATCTCTTATCATCTCAAAGATTTTAATGAAGTTAGAAAAATCAAAATTGTTAAAACCAGCTCTCTTATTATAGATATTCCAAGCAAAATCTGCTTTTGACAGAGAGTAGTCAACATCATCTGCTCCATCAGTTAAATCTGATTTAACAATTTCATCTTTTCCTCTACTCAAAATATTGATCTTATCGGTTCCACACTTACTTTTGTTGGTACAAAGTTTGTTACCTTGATTCGATCTGCCTCGTTCATCAAACTCATTGCCCATATATAGTCTACATTCGACATTGTCTTTCTTTTGTGGAGTTTTTATTTCATCATCTGAGTAATAATGTTCAATTGAAATTAAAGGAGTATCTTTTCTATTTTCAGGGACAGGAATAGAGAAAGAGTAGACGTTGTTTCCCCAATATTTGAAACTACCATTATTCATGACTTTATCAATAATTTTTGTATTATCATGATCAAAAATACAGATAAGAGGAGAACTTCGAGGAAGTTTTGAGATCGATTCACACATTTTTAGCAAATCATTGTCTCCCATCTCAACTTTATGCAATGGATGACCAGTCACTCCCAAACCAAGTTTAGAAATTTTGTTACTTTGCTCTTTTGCCTCATATTCGAAAAATCTAATGTTTCCTAAATATTTAAAAAGATCTTTATTCTCTTCAATATTTGACAGAGCAAGATAAGCAGATTCTAAGTGGACCCAATCAGTCTGACCTTCAGTAACAATCAATGGCTCATTATTATTTGAACTTAATGTTGGTAAAACACTCTGAAGTTTTTTTTCAAATTGCTCTGTTTTTTCATAACATTCAAAAGCAGCTTTAAATTCTGAATAAGTTTCAGTTGATATCTTCGTTGCACTAGGTAAATCAATAAGATCGTAGCAATCTTTACCCAACACATTATCCATTCCTAACAGGAATAGAGGAGAATGTGTAGTGATAATAAATTGTACTTTATGGAATAGTGCAATCAGTTTTGGAAGGATGTCTGCTTGCATTGATGGATGCAAATGAAGCTCAATTTCATCAATTACAACTATTCCTATTATATTAGACAAATCACAACTGCGTTGAACATCATATGAATCAGCATACTTAACAATAGTTGCAAACATTTTAAATAATGCAATTTGCCCTGATGATAAAGAATTTAACGAAGGAACTAAGACTTGATTGTCTTTTGTTCTGACAATAACAAATCTGTCATTACCAAAAGTTCTAGCTCTTAACTCAAACTTGACATTTTCTCCTAATATAGTAGTTAATATTTGTTGAACATTTTTTCTAGCTATCGAATAAGGCTCGATATCTTCAAATCTGTTTGTTGTATACCCTGTAACATTACCTGTAGATTGAAGATTTACGTCAATTCTAGAATCAGTGATAATATCTAGGAGCCAACGTAAAAGCTCATCTTCACCACAATTTACTGTAATAGAATTCTTGTATTCATCACTAAATTCTTCTTTTAGTTTCAAATGAATATTGTCTGCGTAAGATGGTGATATTCTTTCATAATATGATTTATGTAGCCAATTAGGTCGTTCATACCTATCAGGAGGAAAATAAGCTATTACCTGAGAAGATAGACACTCTCTTACAAAACTGTCTTCATTTAAATTTCTATTTGTATTAACTCTTTTAAAAGAAACATTTCCATTTCTAGAATCTTTATCACTTGGAAGACATCCAATACTACTAAAGGTTTCTTCAGGAATCCCTTTTCCTTGAACAAATAAATAATCCACATTGTCTTCAAAATAATCCACATTGTCTTCAAAAATAATATGTGAATATAGGAATGATTTTCCTGTTTGAATTTCTATTGGAGAAAGAATTTTATAGTAGCAAGAATATGAACTTTTATTTTTATCATTGATTTGAATATTACTGTATGCCTTTGCTGCAAACTCATAAAAAGAATCAACAATATTAGAAATCAATGTTGATTTGCCGGAACCATTCTTACCAACTAAAATAAGTGGCTTAGGTGATCCATCTTCATTAAAGTTGAATTTAATATTAGCCTTTTCAATAGGTCCAAGATTTTCAACATCAATTTCATTTATGTACATAAACTCACCTTTATATACAGAGAAAAGCACTGCAGTTAGATTCTATTTGACTTTCAGCAATAGGATCTTTAAACGCCATGATCTTTACTACAGTGCTTTTAAGAGTAAGAACCTTATTGGTTACTCAAACTCTTTTTCACACTTGTCTAATACTGATGCTATTGTAGCATCCATATCATAATATTTGTACTCTCCTAATCTTCCACCAAAGATTACTTTTTTCTCTGCATCAGCTAATTTCTTGTATTCAAGATATAGCTTACCGTTCTTTTCATTGTTAACAGGATAGTAAGGTTCATCTCCTTTCTTCCATTCTGATGAATACTCTCTACTGATTACAGTCTTTGGAAGATCATTTCCATTTTCATCTTTACCAAACTCAAACCATTTGTGCTCGATAATTCTGGTAAATGGAGTTTCTCTGTCTGTATAGTTTACAGCAGCATTACCCTGATAATTTGGAATGTCTAATAACTCATTTTCAAATCTTACAGAGCGGTATTCTAGTGTTCCTAACTTATAATCAAAGTAAGCATCAATTGGTCCTGTGTAAACAACTTTATGAGCAAGTTTATCTAACTCTTCTTTATTCTTTAAGTAATCTGTATTTAATCTTACTTCAATACCGCCTAATAAATTTGCTACCATCTTGGTATAACCACCTACAGGAATACCCTGGTATAGAGCATTAAAGTAGTTGTTATCAAAAGTTAAACGTACAGGTAATCTTTTAATAATAAATGAAGGTAATTCTTTACAGTCTCTACCCCACTGTTTTTCTGTATAACCTTTGATTAGCTTTTCATAGATATCTCTACCAACTAGTGAGATTGCCTGCTCTTCAAGATTTTTAGGATCAGATACAATCTCTTTTCTCTGTTCATTGATCTTAGCTAGAGCTTCTTCAGGTGTTACTACTCCCCACATCTTGTTAAAGGTGTACATATTAAATGGTAATGAATATAGTTCACCTTTGTAATTAGCTACTGGGCTGTTAGTAAATCTATTGAACTCAGCAAATTGAGTAATATAGTTCCATACCTTCTTATTATTGGTATGGAAGATATGAGCTCCATATTTATGAACATTTATACCTTCAACATTTTCGGTATAAACGTTTCCTGCAATGTTTGCTCTTTTTTCTACTACTAATACAGATTTACCATGCTTCTTTGCTTCATGAGCAAAGATTGCACCATATAAACCTGAACCTACTACTAAATAATCGTACATGTTAACCTCTCTGTTGTGTAGTAATTAAAATTGATGTTAATCTTGTTTATCTAAATTTAAGAAGAAATCTTTAATGCGTTTAATATTGTCTTCGATGGAACCTTGTATATCTTCTGTTTCATCGAATTTGGGTACCGGAACGACGTTATACTCTCTAAGAAACAAGTTAGAATCGTAAATTTCTTGATAGAATTTTTGATAATACTTATACAGAGCAAACCAAGTATCACGGAGAATTTTATCTACTGAAAATTCATAAAATGGAGAATCAAACTTACACAAACAATCTCTTATATAGATCAGATTATTGATGTTAGGTGTGATTCTATTTTTTGGCGAATAAGGATTTACCTTTGTTACAAAAGAATAATTTAATAAAATAAAAATTACTTTTACTTTTGCAATATCATAAGAAGGATCTTTAGGATAAAAGTCAAAGAAATTCTTTGACTTCAAAGTTGAATGAAGTTTATTTACATTATCAAACAGCACATTTAAGTCATCAACAAAGAAATCCTCAAAATCAATAAAACATAAAGAAATCTTGTCAATATCATAAAGCTCTATGTTGCTTACACAATATTTATTCAATAATGATTTGTAAATTTCACTTAAGGCATGCACCTTTTCCAAGGAATAGATCAAGTCATTTTCTTGGAAAAATGATAAAGAAGCAATGTAATATTCAAATTCACAAACTTGTATAGATAATAAAATTAAAACTATTATTTCAGGTGAATCTTTTAAGCTAATACGACATGTTGAACCATCTTGCTGTTCTTTTAGTTTTGAAAATCTTGTCCCGATTTCATTTACAGATAAAATTCTTGTATATTGTCTTTCACCAACTAGATAATTAAAAATTAACTTTCTTAAATTTAAAATACTAGATTGTTCGTATCGAATAAGGTCAAATAGAATAGTAAAAATAGAAAAAGAGCAAAACTCAAGACTTACATCTTCAGAAATACCTTTTTTTTCATTTTCTATTGAAAGAAAATATTGAGATAGGGTTGATAAATTTTTACAATTTACTTTAAAAAGGACTTTAGATTTTGGTTGTATTTTGTTTAACGAGTTTAAGAAAAGTTTTACATTATCAAAGCCGATAGATTCGATACTTGGTAAATTTGAAAATTCAATTCCCAAAAATGAAATTGAATTAAATAAAGTATTCCAATAATCTCTAGGAATGAGATCTATATTGTCTAGAAAGTAATCTCCTACATCCTTATTGCTAATATAGGTCTTAAAATCATCAATACCTTCCCATTTTGCTAATTCACCATCATAAGTAAATATTTGTGTACCATACACAGAAAGAAACAATAAAAATTTATATTCATAATATGAATCATCAAAAAGGCGTGTAAGTTTGTTTATATTTCCACAATTAAACAATATTGCAGAGAACATTCTTTTTAACTTATCAAAATTCTCCTTTTTTCTTTTTTTAATGTCGCGTAAATTGTTGTTCAAATTAGAACATATCAAAAGAATAAAATCTGTACCTTCATTATAAAAATCTTTATTTAAGATTTTTTTTACATATCTGTATAAAAAATTACCGTAAGAATCGATTTCTAAATTTATACACTTACTTAGAATAAAGGAAAAGAAAGAGTAATTTAAAATTGCTTTACTATAAATTGTGTAATTTGGTAACAAATAGAAAACAAGATCTAAATTTTCTTGATTTAAAACATCTTTAGCTTGATATTTGGAATCAGAGTCATAAACATTTCTTAAAAATGTGTACTCTGATTTGGTTAAAGTAAAATTATTCGAAAATTTAGATATATAAAATCTGTAATCTTCTGACAAACAATTGTTGCAGAGTAGGTACCTTAATAATGGTCTCTGTTTTACATAGCTACTAAAATCAGGATTGCAATCTTTTCTATTAACCAAATCATAGAAAGAATAGACAGACTCTGCATTATCTAAATTGTATCTACATTCAGAGAACTTAGACTTGATTACAATAGCTCTAGTTTTGTCGTTTTTCTTGAAGTTATCTTGTTGAATTTTTGAGTCTGAATTTTTTAAAGGTATTGTATTTTTCTTCTCAAAGAATTTTTTATTTGCTTCTACAAATGACAGATATTCTCCTTGTCTATTCATAAGTTCATACAGTTTTCCATTATTAGATAGCAACTGGTTATAATCTGATGGATAGTAGTTTTTTAATATAGATATTGAAAATATATTTTTTGCAATGCTCTTAGAATCATCAAATAAAAACTCAAAATTTCCTAATAGTAATTGGTAATCATTAAAAATCTGTTTGATATTTCTAAGATCACTAATAAATTTGGATACTGAAATAATAAAGTCATTATCTAAAACTTCTTCTTTAAAAAAATCTGACTTTTTAAAAATCTTACTTTCTGATGAATTTTTTGTGCTTTTATCTTGTTGGTCAGCTGGTACATTATCACCAACATCTTGAGAAGCTATTATTTCATTTTCACGAGATTCATCATCTTCGATCTTCTTATAATAAGCGTAAAGTTCATCTCTTATCTTTAATGCATGATATGCTATGTTTGATGAAGCAGCATAAGGTGTTATTGATATAGTAAAGTCAAAGAACTTGACCATATCTTGTGGAGATAAAAGATCATTTCTTAATAAATAGATAAATACAATTCTGCGCTGACATCTTTTCCAAAAGCATCCATTTTTATTTTTGCATCTAATGTCATTATTTAAAACAATATTTAAATTTCGTAAATGAGTGAATACTTCAGGATTGTTTCCCCTATCTAGATCTTCAAAAATGACATATTTACATTTTGATTGTTCAAACAGATAGGTAATTTCGTCAAGATAAGCATCTATGATGTTATCAGAATCTTTCTGATCAACACTAATTGATAGTGATGATAAGGATAAGTGTTTAAATCTTAACCTTGGTGATATAAATTTAAAGAATATGAATACGTAACCTACTGTAATTGAAGTAAGAACTAACAATTTAGTTAAGGTACTGCCTGGTGCATAATTAAATAAGTGAACGATTTCATCTTTTATAAAAAAGCTGCTTAGAAAAAGAACTAATAATGGACTCAGATATAAAGAGATGACAAAAGTATCACATAAACGTGTTTTAAATTTTGATAAAAAAGAAATAGGAACATTTTTACTTAACTTTCCATATGAAAGCTGTCTTATTATTTCTTTTTCAACAGACTCAAGATTCTGATAAGAAGATTTACCTGATGAATGATTGTTCTTATTAGATGAATCAATTTTATTTTCTGAAGATTCGTTACAGCCTTTTTTATCTGTTGTATCGGAATTATTATCTTTGTCAGATCTGGAATTAGCAGCAAGATCATCTTCAATGTTATCGGATGAGTTTCCTTTTAAATAATCAAAATCAGCAAGACTTACTGTTACGTACTCTTTTTCAGAGATCTTCTTATTATTGATGTGTGCATGCTTAAAAAATGAAGATATAAGACTACTTTTACCTGTACCAAACTTACCTAAGATAGCTAAGTTCTTAGCCTTATCGTTTTCTAAGGCATACTTTATTTGATTGAACTCTTCCTCATATGAACTTTTATCTTCATCTTCGCATACATCAATTGGAGAGAAGTCATAATAAAGACCGCTTTTACCAAGTTCAGATCCATTATTTTGTTTTGAATTGTTCTGTGTAAAAGGACAGTACGCTTTTACCAATTTTACAATGCGTGATTTATAGTTTTTCATATAGTGTTTCAAAAGTAGTTATATAACATATTGTCGTTGATTATAAGAAACAGTGGTCTTAGAGCCTTAACCAGAATTTAAGACCTCTTTTCCTCCCAAGAAAAACAATCTCTTCTCCATCTTGGAAGAGACTTGCATCATCTCTGCTATTTTTAGAGGTTCCAACATTGTTCTATATTGTGATATGGCGACATCTTAGTTATTAAGCCTTTTTTTTTATAGACAAAATATAATCTCTTGTTTTTTCAGTAGAATACGGAGCATCTGTAAAATTAGATGACAGCACAAATTTAGAATTAGTTAGCAAAATATCATCATAAAAGTAATAAAAGTACTTAGAAAAAGCCGACCAACAATTTTGATAATCCTTATCAATTTCAAATTTATGCTTTTCATCAGATTTGCTTTCTTTTAGATACTGTTCAAGGAAAATTCTTATTTGAACAATATTAGTTATGTTAGGAGCAATTCTGTGTTTTGGTGTGAATTTACAATTCTTCTTAATGAAAGAGTAGTTTAAAAGTTGAGTTAATGAAATAATTAAAGATTGTTTAGCTTGTTGAACCTGATAAAGGTCAATTGAATTTACTAAATTGCACCAATCTTTAAACAATGAATCAGTTTTGGTAGAATTTTCTAAGAATTGATGGCTTAGTTTTAAAATTTCACAATTTTCGTAATCAAGGAAACAGTAAATAACTTTTTCAAAATCTGTTCCTTCATAAAAATTTAAAATTTCTAATTTGCCAGGATTTTTTACATGATACTCATACAGTTTTTTATTGTTAGATTCAAAAAAAGATTTTTTTTCTAAATAACAATAATTCAATGAAAGAAGAACAAAGAGGACAACTTCCGAAGTATCTTGCAGAAAATCAACATTGTTATCTTTTATCTTGTATCTGGTATCAATTCCAGTAGAAAATAAAAGATTTTCATATCCACCTACAAAAAACAAATGACAATAAAAAGCCCTTCCAAACTCTTTAAATTCTGAATGAGCATTAATATCTTTATCGATAGTTGTAAAAATAGTAGTCAACAAGATATTTTCAACGGTTATATCCTTTTGGAGTATAGTTTCATCAGGATACTTGTCTCTTAAGTATTTAGAAATTTGGGAGAAATTGAACCAAGTAGTCTCGAAGATAAACGACACAACATGTGGTTCACTATTGATTTTATAGTTATTTGAAATTGTCTTTATATATTTATATGAAGAATCATCCTTCATAGAAAGGCTTGAAATAATATATTTTATCTTAAAATTGATAAAATCTGCGGATTTAAAAAAGGTGTCATCTATTAGATTACTATCATTTACTAAAAAAGGTTGAAACTTATTTTCAGCATCTAACTTTTTAATATCTTGAAGAATAATAGAAATGACTTTTCCGTGATTAGCTCTTAAATCTTCTGATATGATTGATTTACCAAATTCTAAAACATAAAACAAAAATTTGCCTAAATAATCACCAAACACTGTCCTATAATTTTGATAGATAATTCCCGAATCACATAAATTTGAAAAAACAATTTTCAACCATTCTTTTTTACATTGATTAACAGTACCATTCTCAAGCTTAATGTTACCTACTTTTAACTTTTCAAAATGGTCACACATTTCAATAATAAAGTTATGAACATTGTTATCATTTGAAGATGACTTAAGAGCTTTAGTTTCTTTATTTTTTGAACTTCTAATCGAATCAAAAATAAATCCCACATACTTATCTAACAGTAATTGATATTTTTGTTGTTTTTGAATTACATATAAGTATGTCATGTATCCTAAAAAGACATAATTTAAAGCTCCATTGCATAAAAAATTAGTATTTGGAAAATAATGAAGAATAGACTCAACTAAAAAATCTGATATATTTAATGTTGGATTATATGTAGCTGACTCTTTTATCAAAGATATCAAAAAATGCATGTCATTTGGTCTGTTACAAAATGTCTTGCTACTTATAACATTTGAGAATAAGCGATAATTTTCCGAAATAAAATTATTCATTAACAGAAACTTTAGCAAATCTTGATTTTTAAGTTCAGGAATTAAATTTAAATCAATTGAATCGTTAAAAAATAACTCATAAAATGATTTACTTTCGATTTCAAAAGGCTCTAAATTTTGGCACTCGTACTTTCTGTTAAGCAAGTTGTATGTTGCGCCTTTATTACTATTTAAATTATCATACTCTTTAGTAAGAATACATCTGAACAAAGCAAAAGAAAAACATTGTACAACTAATTTTTTACGCAAATTCTGATCAGAAATTTGTAAAAACAACCAACCAATTTTTTCAATAACATTTTGATAATCATTAAAAATCTCTTTAACAACTCTTAAATCTTTCAAATATCTAGAAATCGCAATTAGAAACTGATCATCTAATAGGTGTTTTGAAAAGAATTCATGTTTAAATGAATTAGGATCTTTGCCTTTCTCATAATAAAAATAAAGATTATTTCTAAAATTTATTAAAAATTGCCAAGAATTAGTTGAGGATACTACTGGTGATACATTAATTGAAGCATCAAAAAACTTAACAGTTTCATTAGAAATTTTAAAGATAGAACTGTTAACAACATAAATAAAAACAATTTTTCTTTGTTTTATTGAGAAACAATATTTGCAACGTGGGTCATTGTTTAGGATTTGATTCAAATTTCTTAGATGTGTTAATACTTCGTAATTATCAGTTCTATCCAAATCTTCAAAAACAACATACTTACACTTAGATTCTTCAAAAAGATACGTTATTTCATCAATGTAAGAATCAAATAAACATGATTTTGATTTATGTTCAACACTTACGCCATTTGATTGAAAAGACACGTTTGACAATTTAAAAGATTGAAATATCCAATTGATTACAAAGTGCACAAAATAGAAAAAACAGATAAATGCAGCAGCAGAATAACAGGAAAATTGAAGATAATGGTTAACATTGAAGTTATTGTTAAATTTTAAATGGACAGAGAAGAATACGAAACAAAAGATTACAAGGCAAAATTTGGTCACAAATTTTTTGTCAAATTTTAAATTTGAAATTACAGATATAGGAATATTTTTGTTTATTTTGCTGTAAATAATCTGCCTGATTATCTCATTTTCAACAGTAACGATATCAAGTTTATTTGATTTTTCATTTTCATTTCTTTCGATTTTACTAGAACCTTGATTGGTTAAATTTGGTTCTGTCCCTCTTTCTTGGATACTGTCTTGTTGATTAGGACAAAAGTTATTCCTTTGTTTGTCACTAGTTTTGTTTTCATACTCAAAATCAGGCAATGAAATATAAATTACTGAGTCACTACTTTCTTTTCTTCCAAATTTACTTGAGTTGAAGTATGTTTCGATTAAACTACTTTTTCCTGATCCAAAAGAACCGAAAATTGCTAAATTCTTTACTTTCTGATCTTGTAAGTAGAAATCTAACTGTCTGAATTGTTCTTGAAAAGAGGGCTCTGAAAGTTCTTTGCTTAAATCAATTGGAGCATAGTTGAAATAAGGTTTACAATTTTCTTCTGCATCTGAAAGTTCAGATATAGTTGTTTTTTTCAAAAAACATAGTTTTATTTTTTGAAAAGATGGAAGGTCATTAACAAACTTAAACAGAGATAACAATAATAAGGCGCTTGCAATAATTAAAATTACATTATCTAAAGAAAATTGTTCTTGAATGTTAGATACAAACGATTCGATAAATTCAAACATTCGAATACCATAATATTAGCTACAACATTGGGTATATATGAATAGCACAGTATAACTGATCTAAAAAATAGATTAAACATAATTGAAGTTAGAGCGAACTATTCAGTAAATTGAGTATATAACCAAATTGATGAACTAAATATTAAGTTCATCAACTTGTCTAGATCTTTACAGATCAAATTTTAAACAGCAGATGCTATATAAGGTCGATATGTGTCACTTATGTAGTATCTGCACCATTCTTCTCACATAGATAACAGTATTTGCTGCATATCCGAGGGAACTCCTGTTAATCTTACAAACTCAGTACCAGGTTAATATGTCAGACTGATATTAGAGTTTGCAAGGTACAGATTAACTCTCATCAATGATGGTCTTGAAAGCTCGTTCTTATGGTCAGGTGTAGGAACCGTAAGTCTTTGCTCTTCCATCTTCTTTCTCATCAGATATTCTGTAGCAGAAAAGATTAAAAGAGCTAAAGTCATTACCCACATCAGAGCATTTATTCTTGATGGACTTTCAAGGTACAAAGTGTTTACCAGTAATCTTTTATCTTTAAGGCATCTCCATTTTCTCTCAACTACAGATTGCTTCTTATAGATAGAAAGTAATTCTTTCATCTTCCATTTACGCTCTGTATCATTAGTAATGATGACGTAATAGGTTGAGTTTTCAACAGCAGCTTTAACGGCTTCACTGTTAATTGAAGCTACAGCATGAACTTTAACAGCAATAGTGACAGGCTTTTCATCTTTCTTAGGTTTGCCTCTACCTTTATGTCCTTTTACCTCTTCATAGGTAATGTCTGATATAGATACAAGCTTAAGCTTTGCTGTAATATCATCAATGCTCTTTTGAGCATCATCCATGCATTTACATGCTAGGTTTCAAGTTTTGTTAAAGCCTTTTGAAATTCTGTTCTCCTATAGTACATTCTCCACACCACATAGCTTTGACACCATCAGGCTCATTACTGTCTACAGGTACTAGCTTATCTTGCTCTTGAGCTAACAGATTAAAGAACTTTATTGCCTGACCGTAAGAGTCAGGTATTCTGGTTACAGCATACAGATGATGTAATGCCAGCTCTTTAGCATTATCACTGGTACATAAAGCACTGTCAGCTACCAGATATCTTAAGTTTTTAAACTGCTCTTTAATTAGGGACCAGTAAGTAATAATGACATCTTTAAAACTGGTCTTATCACTTGTGTGGCCACTAACACATTTTTCAAATAACGGTATGTGACTAAACTCATCACATATCATCAGCTCATTTATCTGATTTAATTCAGGATGGCTGTCTCTACTGTATCCCTGGTCTAGTACGATATCACAGCCATCTTCAACTCTGGTCTGACCTTCATAGTGGAAACTGGTTGAGTCTATATGGACTGTATCAGGATTAAGTTCTAGTTTAGATGCTACTGCTTGAGAACATCTTAGAAACAATCTTTCAGGTCCAAAGTCTGCTATGGCATCTAATAGTTTTGAAAGAACATCCCTGTTTATGTCTTCTACATTAAGCTCTTCATTACCAGTTAAAGCTCTTACAGGTTTTCCACGATAAAACTCTGAGGTTCAGTACAGTGACTGGTATGGTACATTTAATACCTGACAACACAGAAGCTTCACTAACTCACTCTGAGTTACCTTTACATGTGAACCTATCTTTCCAATACAGGATTCAATTACTGGTGCTAATTCAAAGTAATCAAAACCTGCTGCTGTAAGTCCTATATTTCCTAGCTCTGTTGAAAGTAAATCGCCTGTGTTATCAATATGTACTGCCATCATCGTGATCCTGTAATATCATCTTTGATGGCTATCTTTTAACCTAAGTTGACTACATTCTCATGCTTGTAAAACTAAGCGTGATCTTTGTATCACATTGTGATAATGTGAATATTGTAAAGTGATCCTAAATTCACATAATCAACATTATCAGATTGATTTATTTAAAATAATTGATTACATTAATTACGCTTTTTAAAAAGCGATCGAAAATCAAACACTAAAATAAGTCAGAATATATTCCTAATTTTTACTGCTTAATGTCAGATTTATTACTATAAAAGTAGTTACAAAATGTAATAAAACACCATTTCATTAACCACAAGACAACTCAAGGTAAGTATTTAGTATTTTTTCCGAGTTTACCGAGTACACCATCACATACAGAAGCAAACACTAATTTAAAATTATGAAAAGTAATTGAAAATTTCTTGGGATATTTAACTATCTCTAACAAAGATTTTACAATAATTTTAAATGCAAAAATCAAAGCAATTATCTTCATGTTATGTTTTAAATAAGTAAAAATTCTGTTTCTAAAACCATAATAAGCTTTCCAAGAATACAAATAAGGATTTGTCTTTAGAACACTATAATTATTCGTTTTATGATTTAAAACTGCAGAATTTACATTAAGAATTCTTGTTAACTTAGTTGATCTCATACAATATTCGGTATCGTCAAACCAAATAAAAAAATCTTTTTCAGGCAAACCTATTTTCTCAATGAGCGTTCTGCTAAAGACCACACCACAAAATGAACTAATATCATATTCAAAGTTATCTTTTTTATATTCATCAAGAGTAACTTGAATCTCTTTTTTATTTAACCTTCTTCTATGGTCCGTTACAATTTGACCATTTGTTGTAACCGTACCACTCAACGCCAAATACTTAGGATTATTCTCTATTGATTCTTTTATTTTCTCTAAATAATCTAGATTAAGAATAGCATCATCGTCTATAAAAACAAACCAATTTGAGTTACTTTCTAAAGCAAGTTTTACTCCTTGGTGAAAACCACCGGCACCGCCAACATTGCAATTTTCATGATAAACTTTCAAGTAATTTATTGTCTTAACTTTGTTATTTAAGTAATCATAAGTTCCATCATTACTGCAATTGTCTACTATTGTTACATTATTTGGGATGTACGTTTGGTTTAAAACGTTATTAAGGCACTCTTTCAAAAGAGACAACCTGTTATATGTAACAATAATTACTGAAAACCTAACCATTATAAATTTCCTTTTGCGAGATTAACAATTAGTCCATCACAGCCTTGTGCTATAACCAAAATTTAACCAGTTTTAGGCAGATTTATCTACCTTGTGTTGAGGCTTATTTTATTAAGCCACGACCAAAAGCCTCAGTTGTTACCAACAAAGACGTTCTTTAACAATGTGATTCAGAAATCAAACTCTAACGGAGTTTTCTTTTGCTT
>ERZ1034952.519-NODE-519-length-35632-cov-5.547517_pt1 | contig 35632 bp, 28 predicted proteins | sample MGYA00520625_ERZ1034952 | MGnify/ENA primary metagenome ERZ1034952 (study PRJEB33766, sample SAMN09781773) | gut metagenome | biome: gut microbiome | host: Homo sapiens | place: Madagascar | study: EMG produced TPA metagenomics assembly of the PRJNA485056 data set... | reverse complement strand
CATAAACACAACAATCAAAACAAGAACCGCATATCTGATAATGTATGTAAGGTTTTCACCGATGCTTTTTGTTGTTACCGACATCACAAGGACAGTCAGTATAAGCAGCCATTCTATTGGCTGTATTTCTATTTTATACAAACTTAGCTTTTTGTCTGTCATAAAGTATGCCAGCAGCAGCGCCACTGCAAATCCCTGGATTGCAAACATAGAAACAGACGAAACAGGAAACATAAATATGCTCATGAGCTTTGTATGATAAACATTGAAAATAAGAAGGAATGCCGATACCCACAGCATATACGTATGCTGAACTTTTTTAGCCGGGATTATATATTTATCCATATCTGCATTCCTTTCTTTTTATTTATTGCTTACGCTTCTTTAAAAGGTCGGAACATATCATTTTCTATTGCTGCTCATAAATTTTCTCCATTCGTTTACCCATATCTGCCGCATCATATCCCGAAGCAGCTATTTTATCAGATACATTTCCCCGTTCTGAGGTTTTAGCAAGTGCTAATGACATTTTTGCCCACTCAGCCGCCCCAGATTCGAGAGGCATGGAAACGGCTCGGCTTGTAATCATAATTCCGCTTGTTATCGCGTCCGAAAACAGGCACGGCAAATCGGCGGTCTGCGCCTCAATACCGGCAATCGGCAGCCCCTCGTATAAGGAGGGGAATAAAAATAAATCCATCGCCTGATAGAACCTGGCTGTATCAGACCTTGAACCCATGAATACAATATGCTCCGCAACTCCCTTTTTTATTGCATATTCACGGACGCTTTCCATTGCATCACCTCTGCCCAAAAACAAAAGGAGTGCATTTTCTTCTGTTTTTATCACTTCGGATATAATATCAATCATAAAGTAATGATTCTTTGCCGGAATAAAGTTTCCTACATGTCCGAATACCAATTTATTATCCCAGCCATACTCTTTCCGCACTTCACTGCGTACATTTTCGTTGTATGCAAACACATCCGTATCAATACCGTTTTTTATTATCTGAACTGTGTCATTGTTTTTAAAATATTTTTCTCCGTACAGCCATACGGCTGCTTCTGCAGAACAAGCCAACTTTACATTTGAGAGCTTTCTTACAAGCGGTCTGAATAAAAAATGGAATATATCTGCTATTTTTCCGCCAATCGAGGCAGTGCTGTGCGAATGTGCGATAATTTGCTTAACGCCTGCAATACGACAAACAATAAAACCCATAGGATTGGCACACGAATTTTTATGAATATGTACTGCATCATAATTTTCTGTTTTTAAAAGCTTGTATAGCGACAGGCAATACGGCAGAACCGTTTTTTGAGGAGGCAAGAGGTGTATTTTGACGTTATTATCCTTTAAAAACGGAATCAATGCGCTGTCCGGATACGTTGTCACAAATTCAAACGCCACAGCGCTGCGGTCTGTATTATTAAATAAATTCTTTTGAAAAGAAGCGATACCGCCGATACTTTTAGTCAAGCTGAGATGCAAAATCTTTTTCTTGTGCATTACAACCTACTCCCTGTAATATTTCTTTTTCTATAAAATCACAGCTTTTATTTATAAACAATAAAATTCTGTTATTTGCCATTTTATAATCAATATTTTCCAAAGCTATGTCATATGTTTTGCATTGACTGCTTATCAATCGGTTTTCAAGTCCTGCCATCCTTAAAAATGATTCAATTCTTGAGTTTGTTCCGTGTTTTTGCGATTTAAAACGATTAAACGCAAAGAAATTCTTATTAAATATTGTTGAAAACGCAGCTGCATGAAACGAATCCGTACAGATATATTCAGCATTTGAAATAAGTCCCAAAAACTCATTCGGAGTGCAGGCGTCAATCGGATAATCAATATCTTCATCTAATGCAACATAAGAGTCGTTATGTACTATCCCTGACACCGGAAGTCCTGTTACAGCCGAGAGTCTTTCCGCAAATTTGCGGCATTCTCTGCCTTCGCCGAGGAAGTATGTAAAAATATACTTTTTATTTGGACAGAGTGAGGTATCGGAAAGCGTATTCCATTGGTCTTTAGTAAGCAGAAAAACCGGATCGCAAACCAAACAAGGGACTTTTCCCGTAAGCTCCTCTACTAAGTGCTGACCGCTGCTTTCGCGGACTGAAATCGCAGAAAAGCGATTTAAAAAAGCCTTTGCCCTTGATTTATAATGCCCGTCCAATTCAGAAACGCCAAAGCTTGTTGCGTACGAAACCTTTGGTATATTGTCCGGCGCCCAGCTCAGTGTATAATACTCCGGAAATATGTTGTCCGGACGCCACAGCTGGTCGCTTCCGAGCACAAGCATATCATACATTGCGGACAAATCTGTTAATTGCTCCGGCGAGGCTGCACTTTCATTTGAAAGATTAAAATTTTTTCGGAAATCATCAAAACTCCGCACACGTTCGCCATACATTTGTCCGAGATTTCTGTAATTTATTTTTTGCAGCACCTTCAAATATATCACCGGAAGCTTTGAAGCCAACAAACCTAATTTATGAATATTATGAAAATAGTATTGCCTTTTTTTGGCATTAAGGTACGGCTTCAATTCTTCAACAGATATAGTATCACATTCTATACCTCTGGCACTTAAGTATTTCTGCAAAGCGTATGCCTGCAGTATACTTCCGTAATTATTGATAAAATAGCAGGATACGATACCCAATTTCATCTGTTAAACTCACCACCTTTACAAATCAGCAATCATCTTCATTGTCTTATCCGCCGTTATTTTGAAGTCAAACTTTTCGGCTGACTTAATACATTTTTGGCTTATGTCATTTTTATTCCGGCATTGTCTATAAGCCAGGATTTCATCCGCAATCAATTCGGGGTTTCTGCTCTCTGCAAGCCTGCCGCAAATTCCGTCCTGTATAATTTCCGGAACAGCACCTACGTTTGCTGCCACAACCGGCTTGCCCAAGGCTAAGTACTCGGCAAGGCACAGACCAAACCCCTCCCATTTTGAAAACAAAACAGCAACATCAAAAATCGAAATATATTCATATGGATTGTCCACCCAACCGGTAATTGTTGTTTTATCAAAAGCATTATTCTTTTTAAGAGCTGCTGCAAAATCCTCCGCCATTTCTCCCGCTCCAACCCAAATAAAACGTGCATCGGGACACCTTTTGGCAATACAGCCGGCAACCTCAGCAAAAAGCAGCGGATCCTTTTGCTCCGACAATCTTGCGGCACAGCCGACAATAAAGGCTTCTTCATTATATCCAAGCCTGTTTCTTTCAGCTTTGCCCGATTTACATTTTTCTAAATCTATACCGTTATAAATGACCTCAATTTTATCCTTATTGCAGATTTTATTCTTTAATGCAATTCCTTTTTCATATTCCGAAATCGTTACTATTTTATCCGTTATCACCGCCAGAACTTTTTCCGTAAAACGATACAGCATCTTCTTTACGGATGATACAGCCATATCAAACGACCAGCCATGCGGATTGTATATCACTTTGCAGCCTGAGCCTATCGCAGCTATGCGCCCTACAACTCCTGCCATTGATGAATGGCAATACAAAATATCCGGGTTTTCTTTTTTTATTATTCTCCGTATTTTTAAGACGTCCTTTAATACCGATATTTCTCTCGGTACATCCATATCATATATCGTACAGGAATTTGCAGGCAGCAATTTTTTATTGTATTCCGGAGCACATATCAGCACTGTATCATAATTCTTATATGTATGTTCAATCAACATTCTTGTATAAACCTCTACACCGCCGCCGTGACTGAGGGCAATATGCAGAATCTTGCAGTGCGCGTTCATTTCAGAACACTCCCTTTCCGGAAAGCACCCGTCTGATCGTGGCAAAAAAAACTATTGCGTCAAGCTTTAAAGACCTGTTCTTTATATAATACAACTCCATTTCCTGACGTCTGCCGCCACTATATCCCACATCATTACGGGCATAAGCCTGCCAGTATCCGGTAAGCCCCGGTTTTACACTGAGCAGGGTATTTCTGTCTTTTCCGTACAGCAATGTTTCTTCATTAAGAACGGGCCTCGGCCCTATAAGGCTCATATCGTTTTTTATTACATTCAGGATTTGCGGCAATTCGTCCGCTGATGTCCTTCTTAATATGCTTCCTATCCCGGTAACGCGCGGATCGTTCTCCAGCTTATATTCCTTTTTGTACTTTTCCAACTCCTCCGGTGTTAAAGAATTCTCTAATTTATCAGCATCGACTCTCATTGTTCTGAACTTATACATATAGAAAGGCTTACCGTCCTTTCCGATCCGCGCGGCCTTGTATAATACCGGACCGCCGTCGGTAAGCTTAACAGCTACCGCAACAAAAATATATATGATTAGATATATCGGCATAGCAAGCAATGACAAAAGTAAATCAATGCCTCTTTTAATAAAGCAATATATAGTCTTTTTATCTTTTACTGCTTGCTTCTTTGTAATTAAAATACACTTAGTACTTTTTATGAGTTCAGGCATATTTTCTCCTTTCATTTATACTAAAAGCCAAGGACAACGATTCAAAAAAACTGATGATTTTCAATTACGGAGCAGTTCTGCTCTCTTTAGACTGAACTATCCTAACACTTGTATTGTGAATAACCGCTGTAATAATTTTTATAATATCTGCTGTATTTTCCGTATCTGCCGTATCTGCCATATTTCCCGTACCGGCTGTATTTTCCGTACATTTCCGTTTTCGGATCAACATTTTCCAGTATTATACCGAGTATTTTGGCATCAACCTGTTCTAAGGAATGAACCATTTGTTTAATATCATCTACGTTTGAAAATTCTGCGCGTACAGTGAGAAGATAACCGTCAGTTTTATCGGCAAGAACGGTTGCGTCTGTAACAACATTGACCGGCGGCGTATCAATAATGATATAATCATAGCTTTTGCTGCATTCATCAAGTAATGTGCTCACTCTCGGCGTTGCAAGAAGCTCTGCTGATGAACTGCTGACATTGCCGGAAACTATAATGTCAAATCCCAAATCGGTATTTTTTATAATTTCGGCATTGTCAATTATTCCGGCAAGGTACTCCGAAAGTCCTTCCTGTTTATCAATAGTAAGGTATTGCGCGATTCTCGGTCTACGCATATCCGCATCAATCAAAAGAACCCTTTTACCTGCCTGCGCCAATACTTTTGAAATATTGATACTGCACGTGCTCTTTCCCTCAGAAGCGACTGCACTGGCAATAACAATTTTCTTGCAGCTGTCATCGGTCGGCAAATAAAAAATATTTGTCCGCGCCATACGATATGCTTCCGAAACAGCAAATGAGGTATTTTCGTTTAGTATAAAACGATGATCCAGCGCATTTAAACTTTCTTCAGAGCCTTTTCCTCTTTTTTTCTTTTTGGAAACGATTTCTTCATTTGGAGGAATTATGCCTATAACCGGGATTTTGAAGTTGCCTGAAATTTCATTTCTGCCGTAAACTGTTGTATCCATAGAGTTTGCAAGCAAAACATATACACAGGATAAAATAAACCCAACAGCAAAGCCGATGAATGAATTGCGGGCTATAGGCCAGCTGTAATCATCAATATCCGGCACCTTAGCCTCCTCTATTACTTCAACGGACGCCGCCTTTACAATTCTTATAATCTCATCCGGCACGATTTCTACAATCTCATTTACGATATCAGCAGCCATTTGCCTGTTTTGCGAAGTAGCCGAAATATAAAACGCCTCTGTTTCGTTGATAGCGCTTCCCGTAATCATACCGCTGATTTTTTTTGCAGTTAATTCCGGATACGTGCCTTTCAATTTATCTGCAACCTGTTCTAACACAGGATCAGAGCGAATGATTATCAAATATGTATCTACCAAAGATTTTGAAACCGTCAAATCGCCGGTTGTAATATACCTCTCATCATTTTTTTCATTATAAACATAGAGCTTGGCAGTCGCTGTATATTTCGGATTTACAAAGCAATACGTAAAGCCGCCGAATGTCACCATCCCGATAATCGAAACAATAACAATCAGCAATATACTGTGCCATAAAGCAAGAAATACATCCTTTACAGTCAAATTCATTGAAAATCAAACCTCCATAGCTTATACTGCAATCAAGGCCCACAAGGATATATCTTATGAGCTTTGATTGCAGTACCTCCCAAAAGGGAAGTACCGCTTAAGTTTTTATTTAACCTCTACTGTGTAATACGAGGTGCATCTTTCGCCATCCTTGTTATAACGAATATAAACACCATACCAGCCGCCGTTTTTCTGTGTCCATGCGGAGCCGTCCTTAGGATTAGCATATTGCTGATCCAATAATTTTCCGTTAATATCCTGGTATTTTGCAGCGGCATTAGCAAACTCATTCCAGTTTGTAATACGTATATCCTCTGTGCCGATATATACGATTGTCACTTTAGTTACATCATATCCGTTTGTAGTCAAAACTATTTCGCTTTCCTCCGCAACCGCAAACGGTACATCTGTCGGTTGCAAGTTATAATCGTCAACGGTAAATGTATAATACTTTGCCAATGTCTTATTTAAGTTTTCATCAAAATACTTTATATACGCTACATAGTTTCCGTTATTACGAAATGTTTTGGTATAATCAAGCGTATTTGTTATTCTTGCAAATCCGCTGCTGCCGTTTAGATTCGGATATTTTTTACCGGTTGCTACAAAATCATCCCAATTAACATTGTTTGCATCAAACACAGCATCTCCGACATATGCAACACCTACGGTAGCCGGAACATTTCCTGTCATTTTCAGGGTTTTTGTCTTAGCGTTATATGAAAGAGCAGGTCTTTCAAAGCTTACGGCATTTTTTACACTGAAGGTAATGTAATCAGCCTTTGTTGTTCCGTCATCTTTTGTATATTTTACAAACGCAACATAGTTACCGCGTGTTCCGGGTGTTCTTTTTGTAAAATTATTATAAACAGCATATCCTAAAGCGCTGTTCAGATTAGCATAATCCTTGCCTGCGGCAACAAGCTCATCCCAGTTTATATTGTCCGGATCAAATGTTGCTCCGCCGACATACGCAATTACAACCCTACAGCTTGCAGAAGCTTTTTTGACAAGCGTGAGTGTGGTTCCGTCCCATTTAAGATACGGAATTTCAGGCTCCTCCGGTTCCGGATCAACCTGATTTTTTGTGAATTTAGCCGTGTAGGTCTTATCTGCCGTTACATTGCTGACCACAAATTCTGCTGTGTCGCAAACCCTCGTGTCGCCGTCATACCAGCCATCAAAGGTGTAACCGTCGTTTGCCGCTGCGGTGAGGGTTACGCTGCTGCCCTCGGCTGCTTTGCCGCCGCCCGAAACCGTTCCGCCGCCGTCTGTGCCGACCTCCGCCGAAATCGTATAGTATACAATATTCTTTGTAAACTTTGCTGTATAGGTCTTATCTGCCGTTACATTTTCAACCACAAATTCTGCTGTGTCGCAAACCCTCGTGTCGCCGTCGTACCAGCCGTCAAAGGTATAGCCGTCATTTGCCGCTGCGGTAAGGGTTATACTGCTGCTTTCTGCCACTGCTCCGCCGCCCGATACCGTACCGCCGCCGTCTGTGCCGACCTCTGCCGAAATTGTATAGTATATGGTTTCTGTAAACTTAGCAGTATAGATTTTGCTTTTGGTTACATTCTGAAGACTAATTTCCGCTGTGTCGAAAGCCTTTTCACCAACGGTATACCAACCTTCAAAGGTATAGCCGTCATCCGCTGCCGCATTAAGGGTTATGTTTCCGCCTCCTGCTACTTCGCCGCCGCCCGTGACCGTTCCTCCGGTTTCGGCTTTAGCCGTTATAATGTAAATTCCCTCTCTTAGTTCGTTTGCAGCTCTGTTATCCTCTGCCCAATCATAGTTAATCAAATTCTCTGTCGCACCGACAACCGTAGTGTCAGTTTCATTTGCTGTATAAAAAGCACCGTTTGAGGAGCCTGCCTGCGGAAGCGCCGCGTTTGCCCAGCCCTCTCCGAAAATAAATGTCGTTACAGGTGTATCCTGTGCGAATTGGGTAATATCTGTACCTGCATTTATAGTAAACGAGCTTAAATCAAGAGTTGTAAACGTGCCGCTTTTGTTGCCGCACCGAGCAAACATATACGACATATTGGTAACCTTTGATGTATCAAATTTATTACCCAAATCAAGCGTAAATGCCGAGTCGCCGCATCCACAAGATTCAAACATATATGACATATCGGTAACCTTTGATGTGTTAAAATTCTCTCCCAAATCAAGCGTAAATACTTCACTGCTATATCCGCATTCCCTAAACATCTGCCCCATCTTGGTAACCTTTGAAGTATCAAATTTATTACCCAAATCAAGCGTAAATACTTCACTGCTATATCCGCATTCCCTAAACATCTGCTCCATATTGATAACCTTTGATGTATCAAATTTGTCACCTAAATCAAGCGTAAATACTTCATTGCTATATCCGCAGTCCCTAAACATACCTAACATATTGGTAACCTTTGATGTATCAAATTTGTCGCCTAAATCAAGCGTAAATACTTTGCTATAAGTTCCGCAAAAATTAAACATATATGCCATATTCGTTACGTTTGATGTGTTAAAATTCTCTCCCAAATCAAGCGTAAATACTTTGTTTATTCCTTTATCACTTCCGTATCCAGTATAACTTCCGCATCCATCAAACATACCTGACATATTCGTTACGTTTGATGTGTCAAAGCTGTCACCCAAATCCAGTGTAAATTTACTGGATCTGCTGCCGCACGAACTAAACATAGATGACATATCTTTTGTATTTGATGTGTCAAGCATTTCAAGTCCTGTTATACTGTCAATCCTTGCACCGGCAAGTGCAAGTTTCAGGCTCTCTCCCGCAATGATTTTACCGTTGCCGCCGATGTAAAGCTCAGTGCCGTCCATCCATGCCTTTACGCTGCCGTTACCGTCTGCGGAATAGTCGGAATATTTAACGTCTGTCAAATTATAATCCGCCAAATCCACAAAATGTACGGCGGTGATTGCATCAACATCCGTGGTACCGTCGCTTTTTATTTTGCTTAAAAGCGTATAGCCTAAGCTTGTGTTGAACAGACGGGATACATTCTTTGTAAACTTTGCCGTATAGGTCTTATCTGCCGTTACGTTGTTTACCACAAATTCTTCTGTTTCGCACACCTTTGTGTCACCGTCGTACCAGCCGTCAAAGGTATAGCCGTCATTTGCCGCTGCGATGAGGGTAGTTCTGCCGCTTTCGGCCACTGCTCCGCCACCGGATACCGTACCGCCGCCGTCTGTGCCGACCTCTGCCGAAATTGTGAAATATGTTTTATCCGTAAATGTTACTGTTCTGTTATCACCTGCCCAATCATAGTTAATCAAATTGGCAGTTGCACCGGTAACGGAGGTCGCTGTTGCCGCGGTTACGGAAAATACGTTGTTGTCCGGCAGCACTGCGTTTTCCCAGTTCTCGCCGAAAATAAAGTTAGTTACAGGTATGTTGGGTGCAAATTTGGAAAGATTTGTACCTGCACTCAAGGTAAACGCACTTAAATCAAGAGTTGTAAACGCACTGCTTTTACTGCCGCAGGAGTTGAACATATTTGACATATCCGTTACGCTATAGGTATCAAAATTATCGCCCAGATTCAGCGTGAAATTCCCGCTCTCCTGTCCGCAGTAAGCAAACATATGTGACATATCCGTTACGCTGGAAGTATCAAATTTATTGCCCAAATCCAGTTTGAATTTATCACTCGCCTGTCCGCAGGAGTCAAACATATCTGACATATTCATTACATAAGTGGTATTGAATTTATCACCCAGATTCAGTGTAAAATTCCCGCCATTCTGTCCGCAGTAAGCAAACATAAAAGACATATACTCTACTCTGGAAGTGTCAAACCCACTGCCTAAATCTAATGTAAAATTCTCGCTGTACCGTCCGCAGTATGCAAACATATGTGACATATCCCGTACATAAGCGGTATTGAATTTATCACCCAGATTCAGTGCAAACGTATCGCTGTACTCCCCGCACTCGCAAAACATATACGACATATTTGTTACTTTAGAGGTGTCAAAATTGCTGCCCAAATCAAGCTTAAAGCCGGTGCTGTGGCCGCAGCGATTAAACATACCCGACATATCCGTAACATTTGATGTGTCAAAATTGTCACCCAGCTTCAATTCAGAATATGTGCCGTTTAAGGCAGAGTCAAACATATGTGACATACTCGTTACATTTGAAGTATCCAGCAAATCAAGTCCGTTGATTGCTTCAATGCTATGTCCGTAATAAAATGCGTATGCTAATGAGCTGCCGGCTATAATTTTCTCATAACCGCCTATATAAAGCTCGGAATTTGCATTGTCATACCACGCAAGAACACTTTTGTCGCTATCGGCAGAATAATCTACGGTTACAGCTTCTGTCAGGTCGTACTCGTTAATATCGACAAAGGATACGGCTTTTATGGTAGTTTTGTCATCTACCAAACCACCATCTACCGCCTTGCTGAGAAGCGTAGCGTCATAATCTGTTGAAAACAGCTTTGAGGTTCTGTGTATCTTTTCCTTAAACCTTGCCGTATAGGTCTTAGCGGCAGTTACGTTTTCAACCGTGAACCTCTTTGTGCTGCAAAGCTTTGTGTCGCCGTCATACCAGCCGTCAAAGGCATATCCGTCATTTGCTGCCGCAACAAGGGTTGTATGTCCGCCCACAAGCACGTCACCGCCGCCCGAAACCGTGCCGCCGCCGTCTGTGCCGACCTCTGCCGTAATTGTATAGTAAACCTTTTCAATAAACGTTACCGTTCTGTTATCCGATGTCCAATCGTAGTTAGCCAGATTGGAAGTTGCACCGATTACGTCGGTTTGTATGTTTGCTTCAGAGGTAAATACTCCTCCCAATGCACTTACAGCAGCATCCGGCAGGGGTGCGTTTGCCCAGCCATCTCCAAAAATAAAGCGTGTAACAGGAATATTACCGGCAAAAAGCCACATACCGCTTGCTTCGGAAACTGTAATATTAAATCCGCTCAGGTCAAGCTCTTTAAATTTCTCTGAGGATTTACCACATTCATCAAACATATATGACATATCTGTTACATTCGAGGTATTAAATTTATCACCGAGATCCAATGTGAAAACCTTGCTGTTTTTTCCGCAGCATTGAAACATAAAATACATATACTTTACATTTGATGTATTGAATTTATTACCTAAATTCAGTGTGAAATTACTGTCGTTCTGTCCGCAGTAATAAAACATATACCCCATATTCTCTACGTTTGAGGTATCAAATTTATCGCCCAAATCCAGCGTGAACCTATAACTGTTCTCTCCGCAATGAGCGAACATATTAGACATACCTACTACCTTTGAGGTATCAAACTTACTGCCTAAATTCAATGTAAAATCGGAGTTGTCCTGCGAGCTGCCGCATTCATTAAACATATACTGCATATCCGTTACATTGGAGGTATCAAAGCTGTTGCCCAAATCCAGGCTAAAGCCGTTGCTATCGCTTCCGCACTCGCTGAACATATAACTCATATTCGTCACATTTGAAGTATCCAGCATATCAAGTCCGCTGATTTTTTTAATTTTCGCCCCTTCGCCGAATGCATATTCCAGGGATTCGCCGGCTGTGATTTTTCCGTATCCGCCGATATAAAGCTCTGTACCATTTATCCACGCCTTTACATTGCCGTCACTATCGGCAGAATAATCAGAGCAGCTGACATCTGTCAAATCATAATTCGCCAAATCTACAAAATGCACACCGGTAATTGCATCTTTTTCAATATCCGTAACGCCGTCATTCTTTATTCTTTTCAAAAGTGAATCGGAATAAGATGTGTCGAACAGCTTGGACACAACGGTATTTGATTTGAATGTCTGAATTTTAAGATACTTTCCTGTGCTCGCCTCAAGGCTGATTTCAGCAGCATTTTCCAACAATGTTGAATTCGAGCCGTCAGAATTATCACTGTATTCTATATTCATCCCGATGCTATCCTCTAAGTGAAAATTTGATCTGCCGGATATCAAATTTACATTCTGACTGCTTGTATCGCTGTTAACAAAATATAACGGCTTTTCACTATAACATATTTGAACGTTCGTGTCGGCACACATTGCATAGCGGCCTGTGCCCTCAATTTTTCCGGAGTAGAGATAAACATTACCACCTTGAGCGTTTAACGCATATTCACTGTCTGTGAGGAGATAGCCGTCCAAAAGGTGAAGCTCACCCAAGGTTACACGAACCGAATTGCTGCCGTTGGTTCCATTGTTATGTATCGTAACGCCGTCTACATACACCTTACCTCCGCCTACCAATAGAATTGCTCTGTCAAAGTCATTTTCCGAAATTCCGGATATTGTTCCGTTGCCGGTTATCTCAAGGCTGCCGCCGCCGGCATAAATGCCATACTCTACGGAGCTGGACGGATATGCGGCATACGGTGTCCCCAGCGTCTTTCTGTTTGTGTCCAAAACCAAATAGCTGCTATAGTTTGCCAGAGTTTTTCCTGTTTCACAATCATCAAGCAGCTTAATCGTTGCTTTGTTTTCCGCGGTGGTATTCAAAGCAACAGCCGCATCCCACGCTTGGGCGATTGAGCTGTAATACTCTGTGCTTCCGTTAAAGGTAACGCTTGCAGCATCACCCTCCGCGGCAAAGCTTGTTATCGGAATAATGCCGCACAGCATTGATATACAGATAACAAGTGATAATAAACCCTTTATTTTCTTAAACATCATTTTACACCCCTAAGTTATGTTTTTATATCCGTCGGTTTGGATTGCTTATATATAATACAGCGTCACTCATTTCGTTCCAGCAACGCCTGGTCGGTTTTTGTCCGCAGTAAAAGCAGCATGTCAAACTCTTTAAGAGTAAGCTCAAGCCCCTCCTTGCCAAACAGCGATAATATCCGCGATAAATACTCCGTCCTGGTTATATCGTTTCTGCACAGCGCAAGCTGTTTAAGCTCCTCCTTTAACCTTTCATTAGTGTCCAATTCATAATTAAATTTTGCCACTTTATCAAACATCACCTTTTTCTTTTTGAAAAACAATGCTTTCACCTCCGAGCAACCAATTACACTATATTATAGAAAAAAAGCCACCCTTTTGGATGGCTTTGGTCGTAATTGGTCGTTTTCGGAACCTGATTGGTCTTTTTGGAGTTTAAGTATTTAATATAATACAAACGGTTAGTCTTCCGCTATCATAGCTGTATTTTATGTCACCGCCGTATTTGCGTATTGCCGAAAGCATACCGGCTATTCCGATGCCGCGGTTTTTAATCATATTGTTCTCTATGGAAATATCCTGTATGCAGGGATTGGAGCATACAATCACGGTTTTATCCGCAACCGTCCGGATATTGACCTCTATCTCTCCGTCGGATTTACATTCGATACAGCCGTTTATTGCGTTTTCCAGCAGATTTGATAAAACGGCAACAAAATCCATATCCGATATAGCCGTTTTTTCCTTTACGTCCGCCGCAACGGAAACCGAAATACCGTTCTTTTGCGCCTTTGTGAAAAAGCTGTTCAAAATAGCGTTTACGGTGATATTGGGGCAAAAATCGTTCAGCCTTGCCGCGTCAAGGCTGTCATTATATTGCTTCAGATAGCTCAAAGCCTCCTCAACTTCACCCTTTTTCAGCATAGACTCAAGGTTTTGATTGTGATGCCTGAAGTCATGACGAATAGTTTTTGACGTCAGCTCGTTTTCTCTTGCGGTTTTAAGCTGCCCCTGCAAATAAGCAGCCTTTGAGTTAATCAGCTCTGCATTGCTCTCGGCTATCATAGATTGAATAGTGCCGAAAATAACCCATAAAACAGATATATAGATTAAAACACTTACGGTAAAAAACGGAATGTATCTGTCTATATTATCGTATTCGGAATTGAATATTACGACAAATAACGCGAATATTATCAAAAACAAGACCGAAACCACCGATATGGAATACCAGGTTTTGATGCGCTTTCCGGATACTGCTCTTACCGAGGAACGCAGAAAACGTATATATAAAAAAGCAACCGGAATAAACAAAAGCGTTCTTATAATATTCCTTGCATAATATACAACTATTTTCGGCTCTTCTTTGAAGAATACGCTGCATATTATAAGCGAAATACACACAAACATGCTAAACACATTTGCATAGCTGATAAACAGAAAAATCTTTTTACAGATTGGATCGGCAGAGTTTAAGATAAATATAAAAAACGCCATAACAATCGTGCTTGAAAAGGCTGCCGCGTAATAGCCGTGACTATCCCCAAAAGCTGCGTAAGTCAGCATTCCAAAGCATACAAACATAACAAAAAATCCCAAATAGATGAATGCTGTCTTTCGCCTTGAATATTTAAGCTCCGTCATTGCCCAAAAGGAAACCAGATGGGAAATTCCAAGCAAGACCACAGCCGCAAATATATGTATCATTTTTTCATTGCCTCCTCGCGGTAAAAACTAAAGTATTGCTCCTTAACATCATTTCTCAGGCGTCTCGGAACGGGTATACTCTGTCCGTTTGACATAATAAGCTCGGCTTGCAGAACACTTTGCACACATCTCAGGTTTACAACATATGACGCTCCGACCGATATAAAACCACTGACATCATTAAACAGATTTTTCATATCCGCAAGAGTTGTATGTGTTTTTATACTCTTTCCCGATTTTAAGTATAACTCAACATTATGATTTTTCGATTCCATATACAGCACCTGATACAGGTCAACACGGTATATTTCCCGCCCGCATGTCACAGGCACAAATAAACGCTTGTTTCTTTTTTCGATAATCCTGTCAAGCGTGTCGATAAGTCTTTCTTCGGTAAACGGCTTTGTCAAATAGTCATTGACATGCAGAGCAAAAGCCTCAACAGCAAAATCAGAGCTTGTCGTCAGAAAAATGATGTCGGTATTATCACCGCCCTTGCTCTGAATTTCCTTTGCAATCTCAGTCCCCAGAATTCCCGGCATACAAATGTCAAGCAGCGCAATATCCGGAACGCCGTTTTTCCTTATGTTGTCCAGCATGTCAAGAGGATTTAAGAAACAGTTGACTGTAAAAAGCAGCTCCGGATGTGCTTTTGCATATTCCGAAACAATATGCCTTATGTTTTCAAGTTCATTTATCTGATCGTCACATATCACAATATTCATCTCAAAAACCTCCATTCCGCTTCAGCACAATTTTTTTCAATACCGCTGTATAATATTCAAAGCATTCCGATTTCAGACAAAAAGGTACACTCCGCCTCTCTTGAAAGAGGTAAAGTGCACCATTCTGCTTTTATTGTCTTTTGAAAAAATGACAGACTTATATTGTATGTAAGTAAGTAAAGATTTTACGCCAAACAACATAGTCCGTCAAGTCCTTTCTCAAATATTTTTGCACACAACTGTTTATAATTATATCATATTTTTAAAGCTTTGTCATCATACTAAAGTATGGTTTTATAAAATAATGCTATTTATATACCCCGTCCATCACTTAACGCAGTGAAAATATACCATTGATCCGTCTATATGGAGGTCAATTTTTTTATACATTTTCTTCAGAATATCCCTCAGATCCTCCTCATTCTGAAACGGCGGAGAAAACCAGCCCTTCTTTGCGAGAATATTTTTTACAAGCCAATCTGTTCTTTTTGATTTGCCCTTGATATAGAAGCAGGCAATAAAATCACCGCCCGGTTTCAAAACACGCCATACCTCAGCAAAAGCCTTTTCCTTATCAGGAAATACATGAAAACCGTTCATGCTGACAACAACATCAAAAGAGTTTTCATCCATCTGTAAGCTTCCTACATCGCCCCAAGCACACTTGATATGTGCATAACCATTAAGTCTTCTCCTTGCTTGTTCAAGCATATCCGCACTGTAATCAAGACAAGTAATATGAGCATTTTTAAGGGAAATCCATTTGCGTTCCGTGAATACAGCCGTTCCAACCGGAACATCAAGAAGATTTCCTGAAAAATCGTCAGGAATATATGATAAAACCCTTTGTGCTATATCATTGTCATCAGTACCGCTCCAAAACAGCTTGATATACATTCTGCTAAAAAAATTTCTCTGTGTAATAACATCATCATATATGTTTTTTGATGCTTCATAAGCATTTTGTATTTTATCTGACATATTGCTTCTCCATCAAATTCCGATTTGTATTTCTGTTTCTTTTAAAAATGGGCAACTCCGATCGGAATTGCCCACTCATTATACTGATTATTTGATTATTTATCAAGCGGCTTCATTGTCGGGAAAAGCAGTACATCCCTTATAGCCGGAGAATCCGTAAGCAGCATACACATACGGTCTATTCCGAATCCGATTCCGCCCGTAGGAGGCATACCGATTTCCAACGCATTCATAAAATCTTCGTCTGTGGTGTTGGCTTCCTCATCCCCCTGTGCAAGCTGTTCCTCCTGTGCCTTGAAACGTTCTCTCTGGTCTATAGGATCGTTAAGCTCAGAATATGCATTTGCCATTTCCCATCCGTTCATAAAGAACTCAAACCGCTCAACATATTCCGGGTTTTCCGGTTTTTTCTTTGTAAGCGGCGAAATCTCAATCGGATGATCCATTACAAATGTCGGCTGTATAAGGTGCTCCTCAACATATTCCTCAAAGAATAAATTAAGAATATCACCCTTCTTGTGTCTGTCCTCATACTCTATGTTATGTTCCTTTGCAGCAGCACGGGCCTCCTCAAGGGTCTTGATTTCATTAAAGTCAACACCTGAATACTTCTTTACCGCATCAAGCATAGTAATACGCTCAAACGGCTTTCCCAAATCCATTTCAATTCCGTTATAGACAATCTTTGTTGTGCCGAGCACCTCTTGTGCGACATGTCTGTAGAGATTTTCTGTCAAATCCATCATGCCGTGATAATCGGTGTATGCCTGATACAGCTCCATAAGCGTAAATTCGGGATTGTGGCGTGTATCAAGTCCCTCGTTTCTGAAAACACGTCCTATCTCATATACACGGTCAAAGCCTCCGACAATGAGGCGCTTCAGATAAAGCTCCAATGAAATACGCAGCTTAAAATCCTCATTCAGTGCATTAAAATGTGTTTCAAACGGTCTTGCGGCAGCTCCGCCTGCATTTGCGACAAGCATAGGAGTTTCAACCTCAAGAAATTCATTTTTATTCAGATAGCTGCGTATTGCAGCAATAATTTTTGAACGCTTTACAAATGTTTCCTTTACTTCAGCATTCATGATAAGGTCAACATATCTCTGACGATAACGCAAATCCTGATTGGTCAGTCCGTGGAATTTTTCCGGCAGAGGACGCAGTGACTTACTTAAAAGTATTACCTCTGAGGTACGCACTGAAATCTCGCCCTTTTGAGTTTTAAAGACTTCACCCTTAACGCCCACAATATCGCCTATATCAAGCTTTTTATACTTTTTATACGGTTCTTCGCCCATTTCGTCACGCTTAACGCAAAGCTGAATTTTGCCTGTGCTGTCGCGCAGATCCGCAAATGACATTTTGCCCATAACACGCTTTGACATAAGTCTGCCGGCAAGGACAACAATTTTGCCCTCATACGTGTCATAGTTATCGGCAATATCCGCCGCGTGGTTTTCCACATCAAACTTAGTCACTGCATAAGGATTTTCGTCCTCCTCCTGCAGCGCCGCAAGCTTTTCTCTGCGAATCTTTAAAACCTCATTCAATTCCTTTTCGGCTGAAACCTGTCCGCCGCTTTGCTTCTGTTCGCTCATATCCTAACCCTCTCTTAAAACAAATTTATTCAATCGCAAGTATCTTATATTCAATAACGCCGTCAGGAGTTTCAATCTTAGCTGTTTCACCTGCGCTCTTTCCCTTTATTGCAAGAAACAAAGGACATTCGTTGGATATAGTTCTCTCGTCCTCATTGCTTGGATCTGCCTCGGTGGAACCGACAACCGTATACCATTCCGCTTCGTCAAACTCTACATCCAGAATCTTTACTCTTGTACCGATACCAACGCGCGTTCTGTCAATTTCATCCGCTTCGATAACCGTAACATTTTTGAGCATATTTTCAAGTTCGTTTATTCTGATTTCAACCTGAGCCTGTTCGTTTTTCGCCTCATCATACTCAGAGTTCTCCGACAAGTCACCAAAGCCGAGTGCAACCTTTATTTTTTCCGAAACCTCTTTACGCTTTTTGGTTTTTAAATACTCCAGCTCGTCCTCAAGCTTTTTTAAACCGTCAGCGGTAAGTGTTATTTTCCTGTTCATTTCAGCAACCTCCATTTTCTGTGCCTAAACACACAACATCTAATTATTATAATCTAAGTTTTTTATCTTGTCAACCGGTTTTTACCTGCAAGCCACGATTTATACTTTAATTTTACACCCTTTTCCTTTATATAAGCCAAAATTTTCTGTTTATCCGCATCATATCCGTGCAAATCAAGTTCAGCCTCAGCGCCGTCAATCGTAATTCCCCTGCCGAGTCTTATCGTTCTGTTATCTGCGTCCGCAGTCAACAGCGCATCATTTGGGACTTTTTCCGAGTATTCAAGTATTTCCGGAAAAACCCCGTATTCGTCATATAGCTTTTCGGCTGTTTTTTCTGCCGTCGCTATGTTGTCGGTAAGAATTTTTATATACCGGACTCTGCGGCATATCGCCGACAGCGTATGATAATCCGTAAGGCTTAATTCCCTGTCTTTGATACAAGCGGTGCCTTTTAACGCCTCGCTGCCTATATAATCGGCGGCAAAGCATACCGCATCACCGAAACGTTCCGTCGGAATTCCGCTGTCCTCAAAATCGCAGCAGTTATAGTCCGTTTCACATCCCTTTGTCAGAAAGACCTTTTCCGCGCCGGCTTTTTTTAGCTTTCGCATCCCGATTTCACACAGAAATCTGTAATAAAACCGCGGCAGCTTTGAGATTTCCTCTGCCGTATAGGCAAATTCCGCAGCCGCAAGTCTTATCGAATCCTCAAATACACCGCACAGCTCAACAGGTTTAAACAGTTTCTTTACTATTCCTGTCTTTTTCTTCCGCTCCGAAAGAATCCCTATGCATATCACTTGCTCAGATACTTTATTGCTGCCTGCAGCTGCTCATCCTGTTCTGACGGAAGTTCGGTCAGCCTTGCATATTTTTCGGTATCCATCTTTATGGTTTCATCAGGCTCTATTCCTTCTCCGTGTATACAAACTCCGTTTGGAGTATAATACCGCGCAACGGTAACGGACAGCAACGAATCCTCTCCTAAATCATATACCGACTGCACTATACCCTTGCCATAGGTTTTTTCGCCTATCAGATAACCCTTACCATAATCCTTCAGCGCACCTGTCAGAATCTCACTTGCAGAGGCGCTTCCTCCGTTCGCAAGAATAGCTATCGGTATATCTGCTGCATTGCCTGTTGCCGGATAATCAACTCTTTTGCCCTTTTTGTCCATTGTGTATACTATCACGTTTCCGTCATCTATGAACATATTTGCTATTGCTGCTGCCTCCTCAACCAAGCCGCCGGGATTGTTGCGCAAATCTATAACCAGACGCTTCATCCCCTCGCCGAGCAGCTTGCTGTATGAGCTTGCAAATTTAGCCGAAACTCCGGAGGTAAACTGAGTAATCGTAATGCAGCCTATATCATCAGTTATCATTTTTTCAGAAACATTCGGTATATCTATTTCTCTGCGTACAAGCTTTATATCCTCCGACTCGCCGCTTGACTTCCGCAAAACCGTAACAGTAACCTCTGTTTCCTCCTCGCCGCGCATTTCATTTACCGCGTCATTCATCTGCTCTCCGCTGTAAGCCGTTCCGTTTACAGCCAAGATTTTATCACCGGTAACCAGTCCTGCCTCCTCTGCCGGGCTTCCGGCAATAGCCGAAACAACATCAATGGTGTTTTCCTCTGTATTGTTCTCGATATATATACCTATACCCATATAGTTTCCGTCAATGCTTTCCATATATGCCTTTGCCGAATCACCCCAAAGATACCGCGTATACGGATCTCCCGTTGCCGCGGCAACTCCCTCAAGTGCGGTATTGGCATAATCGCCGGAATCCACATCCTGATAGTATTGTGATTCCACAAGGCGGCTTACATAAGCAAACTTTACAAAATCGCCCAAATGAGTAAACCCAAACGGATTGACCGCGGCAACTGATAAAAACGCGACAGCTACCGCAAGCACAACCGCACACACTATCAACACAGGCTTTTTTATATACATAATATACTATACTTCCTTCCGTCACATTATACTCAATCAAAAAACTGCATAGCGTCAACAGCCGTTCCGTCTATTATAACCTCAAAATGCAGATGCGGTCCTGTTGAGTTTCCGGTTGAGCCGACTCTGCCGATTTGCATTCCCTGTTCAACCGTATTGCCGCGGCTTACCAAAATTGCGCTCATATGTCCGTACAAGGTGGAAACACCGTTTCCGTGGTCGATAATAACACAATTTCCGTAGCCGCCGTTATATTCCGCAAGAGTAACAGTACCGCCCTGCGCCGCCCATATTGGCGAACCATACGACGCGCCTATATCTGTACCGGTATGCGGTCTTAAAACTCCGGTAACAGGATTCACACGGTTCGGAGAAAACGCACTTGTTATATTTGAGGCGTTTGTCGGCCAGATAAACATACCATTCGGCACCTTATCAACATTGGCGCTTCCGTTTGAATACTGTATTCCGGCTCTTTCCTTCGCCTTGCGTTCCTCCTCCTCTTTCTCTTTAAGATACTGCTCATACGCAGCTTTATCATTCTGCACATTTTCCAGATATGCCGCCGCCTCAGCCGACTGCCGATATAAATCCGACATAGCAGCCTCATACTCCGTCCTTGCGCTCTCCTGCTCTGATTTAATTCCCTCTATCTCAGATTTTTTATTTTCTATCTCAGATTGTATGCTCTCCATTGAATCAAGTATATTTTTATCATATGCAGCCAGTTCCCTCGCAAGCACAAGTTTATCCATAAAATCCGAAAAGCTGCCTGCGCTGAGCAGCAGCTCTATGTATGAAGTCCCGCCTGTTTCACAGATTGCCGCCACTCTTTTTTTATATGTTTCCATCTGTGCGTCCTTTTTCTCCTGTGCGGCAGCAAGCTCTTTATTGATTTCATCAAGCTGTTTATCCGTTTCCGACAGCAAAAGCTGAGTCTGATACATCCGCTCTCCTGCCTCATTAAGCTTTTTTTCAATTTCCTGCATCTGCGCCATAGCTGACTTTTCTTCTTTTTCGTATTTCTGCAACTTCTCGTCTGTCGGAGCGGCAAAAACGAATATTCCCAAAATCGGAGCCGCTATTCCCAACAAGAATAAACACGCTATCACTATAGCGACAATTTTTACGGTTTTTTTCTTCATATTCCGATATCCTTTCTTTATCTGCTATGCCTTTAAGTATTTGCGAATCGAAATTCCGCTGCCGATAAGACCTATTCCCGCACCAATTGCAAGAAACCACACGGCTAATATATGCCATACCTGCCAAACATCCGGCAGAGAAATAAATCCAAAACCAAGCAGCGTACCTGCCTTTGACGCAAACACAGAATACGCCCACAATACAGGAATTGCAGCAATAACAGCCCCGGCAATGCCGAGTATAAGCCCCTCAACCATAAATGGACCGCAGATATAACTGTCAGACGCGCCGACATACCTCATTATGCTTATTTCACGGCCGCGGTATATAAGACCAAGCTTAATTGTATTGATTATGATAAACATTGCGATAAGCGCCAAAACAATCATAATAACTCCGCCTGTCCGCCGCAGTCCCGATGACAGCGTTTTTATTCTGTCTACCATCTGCTGAAGATTTATAACCTCATCAACACCCTGTACCTTTTCAGCTGCGGCAGCGATTTCCCCGGACATTCCTATATCGTCCGCAGAGAGAACATATGAATCCCTCAGCGGATTATCGTCACCGGTCAAATCGTCTATCAGATATTCACGATCCTTATACGCCGTCTGCTTTGCAAGCTCAATACGTTCCTCTTTGGATAAAAACCGTACCTCTTTAACGCCCTGAATTTTACTCAGTTCATCATATATACGGTTAAGATTGCTTCCGCCGGCGTCCTCGGATATATAAACATTTATTTCGCACTGCCCCTCTATGCTGCCCAAAACCGAATTTATGTCTATCTCGGCAAGCAAAAAAACGCCGAACAGTACAAGACTTGCGGCAACAATTCCGACGGACGCGGCACTCATAAGCTTATTGCGCCATATGTTTTTTACTCCTCCGCGGAGAAAGTACCATAATCCTCTAAACAATGGTGTATTCCCCCTTTTCGGTATCGCTTACAAGCCTTCCGTTTTCCAGTGTAAGAACTCGTTTTCTCATTTTGTTCACAAGCTCCTTTGCATGGGTTGCAACGATTACCGTTGTACCCAAACGATTTATCCTTTCCAGAAGCCCCATGATTTCCTTAGCGGTTTCCGGATCAAGATTACCGGTAGGCTCATCTGCCAACAGCAGCGGCGGATTATTGACAAGCGCGCGTGCCATTGAAACCCTCTGCTGCTCTCCGCCGGACAGTTGATGCGGCTTTGCCTTTGCCTTGTCCTCAAGTCCGACCAGTGACAGCACCTGCGGCACTATATGCTCAACAACCTTCTTCGGCTTACCGACCACCTGCATAGCAAAGGCAACATTTTCGTACACAGTTCTCTCCGGCAGAAGTCTGAAATCCTGAAAGACAACTCCGATACCGCGCCTGTACTGCGGAATTCTTCCTCCGCGCAGAGCAGCAATGTCTACGCCGTTTACCATCACATTTCCGTCATCTGCCCTTTCCTCACGCATGAGCAGCTTTATAACCGTGCTCTTCCCTGCGCCGGTGGCTCCGATAAGAAACACAAACTCTCCGTCATCTATTTTTGTCGTAATGTTATACAAGGCGTTTACGCCCGTATCCTTATATACCTTTGTAACATTCCGGAATTCAATCATAGTTCACCATTCCCATAAAATATGAGATAAGCGGAGCCGAAGCCCCGCTATATCTTAAATACGCTATATTTGTTAAATTCTGGTCGGCTCTGAAGTAAGATACTTATTAACCATCATAGCAACCTTAAATATAATCGCGTCGTCAAACTCCCTCAGATCAAGTCCCGTAAGCTTTTTGATTTTATCAAGTCTGTATACAAGTGTGTTTCTGTGAACAAACAGCTTTCTTGAAGTTTCTGAAACATTAAGGTTGTTTTCAAAAAACTTCTGAATCGTTCCGATTGTTTCACTGTCAAGCACATTTATTGACTCTTTTTTAAACACCTCGTTTAAAAACAGCTCACACAATGTTGTGGGCAGCTGATAAATCAAACGACCGATACCGAGATTGTCATAGCTGATGATGTTCTTTTCGGTATCAAAAACCTTGCCGACTTCAAGAGCGACACGCGCCTCTCTGTACGCCTGTGCCAAATCCTGTATGCTGCCGACCACTGTTGAAACGCCCACTGCAACAGCAGCCATATCCTCAGCCGTAAGCGTATCTACTATGTTCTGTGCAATATGCAGAATTTCTCCCTCGGCAGGATCATTTTTAAATTCCTTGATAACAACACTGTCACACTCATCAATATGAATAACAAAATCCTGATTGCGGTCAGGGAATAAATTTTTAAGAATATCCATTGACGCATTATCCGCACTCTTTTGCACGCGCACAAGATATACTATTCTCTTTGCTTCTATTGTAAGGTGCAGCTCTCTTGTACGATAAATCACGTCGCCGGGAAGAATATTGTCAACAATGATATTCTTCACAAAGCTGTTGCGGTCGTACTTTTCATCATAATACTGCTTTACCGTAAGGAAGTGAATTCCCAGAAGCGAGCAGGCGTTCAGTGCAACATCATCTGTCCCCTCGCAGAATATTGCATAACCGTTCTTGTTAAAGGTTTCTATCTTTTTATAGCTGTAGCCTCCTACGGTTTTAACCTCGCCTGTATTATCAAATATAGTAAAGATGTTATCTATTACATTGCCGATTTTTGTTTCATCACTGCACGCGATAATGGTATCGGTGTCATCAACAACGCCGATAACACGCTTAACATCCTTTTTAAGCTGTGCCAATGTATTCTGAAACAGTCTGTTTTGCATAAACATACCTCCGCTTGCAGGATATACAGTATTTAACCTTGATACACCTGCCTCATCTTATTTCACTTTTACATTATAACTGTTATTTTTCAAAAATGCAAGAATTTTTATTAAAATTTACAGAATGTTCATCTACTTTTTTGTTATTCCTCATCCTTCGCCTTAATTCGCGGTATAAAGCGCTGTGCAAATTTGCCCTTTCCGCGGCTTTTAACATAGAAATAACCTATAATCGAGAAAATAACCGCTCCGATAAAGTTTACTATCAAATCCTTCATGGTATCCATAAGTCCTATATCAAGATAACCGCCGAGATCAAGGCTGTACGAATCCATCCCGGTACCGTCAACTGTCAGATTTTCTCCGGTAAAGATAACGTTTTCTATACCCTTTATTATTACCGGCACATTTTCCTTTGCACGGTTTAAATCCACGGTTGAAATTGTGCTTACAACAGTGTCCTTCTGCATATCCGTAAAGGTAAACAAATCCATAGAAAACTCAAAAAACTCCCACAGTACGCCTATCGTCATCGAAAAACAAAACGCAACAAGTGCAACAAATACCGGGGAGAGCTGAAACTTAAATTTCTCGCTTCGGTTAAAAATATCAACCATTGACACACCTACACCTGCCATAAGAAAGCCGTTCATGGTATGGAGCATTGTGTCCCACCACGGAATCCTCAGATAAAAGGCTCTGATTTCACCGAGTATCTCGGCACAGAATATAAACAGGACAATTATTACCTCAAGCGTATGCGGCAAGGTGATTTTAAGCCTTCTGTCAACAAATGACGGTATAAGAAATAACACAAGCGTCAAAACGCATGTGAAACAGTTTTCGTAATTGCCGATGATAAACTGTCCTATCATTATTGCGATTACAATAAAAGTAAGAACTATATACAAAATAGACATGGCGCGTCTTTCACCTTTAAAGTTTTCAAGCAGTTCTCTGCGCCGTCTGCCCTTTTCAGCAGGTTTTTTTGACATATTTCCGCCCCCTATTCCATTTAGATAATATTAACATATTATATGCGGCAAAGTCAAGACGGATTTTATAAAACAAAAACGCAATTTCCTATACAGTAAAAAGGAGTGACTAATGCCACTCCCGGTTTGTTTATTCTTTTATTCCCCATGCATAGCCTTCATATTCATTCATAAAGTCTTCCGCACACTTGTTCATAAACACTGTTACCTCATCATTTTTAAAGCTTAGCGTTATGTTAAGCGTACCGAAGTATTTATCAATAATCTGAACCTTAAAAAACAGCTTCTGCGGCTCTGTCCATGCAGCCGACACCGCACATTTATAAAACATTCCGGTTGTTGTTTTTGTTCCAACCATATCAGCGTATCCCTCCTGAGGGAATACCCCAAAAGCGTTTTCGCACATACCGAATTCCAATACTTTGTCACCCTGTGCATTGGTATATTTCAGCTTTCCTTTTTTGCCGTTCAGTTCAACGTAGATTTTTGAAATTCCCATAGGATTATCCATAAGCTTATATGTAACACCGTTTATTTTGTCAGCAAAAGCACTTTCACTTTCACCTACTGCCGTAGCAAGCTTTAAATCCGCTGTTCGTTTTTCAAGCTCGTCAGCCGCCGCAGGATTCTCAGGCAGAGGCTTATCCGATGCCGTGCGCGCTATCAAACGGAAAAAGTTTTCAAATATGATATTCTTGGCGTGATCCTTACCCTGATTATCACCGTTGTATACCAAAATCAAGTCCTTATCCGGAACACATATTCCAAACTGGCATCCCATACCGTTAAACGAAAACGAATTATCATAGGTTCGCCATATAAGATAACCATATCCCTGACTGTCATAGGTTTCCACACCTTTTGTATTGTTATCCACCAATTTGCTCGTCGCATCTCTTAAAAACTTTTCATTGAGAAGCTGCTCCCCGTTCCACTTGCCGTAATTCATGACAAAACGCGAAAATTTAAGCAAATCGCGCGCAGTGCAAATCAAAGCGGAATCTCCCCATGACCAGCCGCCGGGACATTTTAACATATACGCCTCTTTTGATATGCCGATTTTGTCAAACAGCTTTACGCGCAGATAATCTATAAGTGACATTCCTGTCAGCTTTTCAACAAGAGCACCAAGCACAAATGAACCTGTACTGTCATAATGGAAGGTTGTTCCGGGAACGCGCGAACTTTTCTCGCCTTCCTCAAAATAGAATCTCACTCTGTCCTCCGGCTTTGCCGAAAACCATCCGCAATCCAGTCTTGACGTGCTCATCATAAGCATATCGCGTATTGTTTGCTTTTGCATATTTATTTCGTTATGCTTCTTGTTCTCATCCGGAAAATACTTTACTATTTTATCGTTAAGATCAATCATGCCGTCCTGCTCCAAAAATCCTATTGCAACAGCAACAAAACTTTTGGTGACAGAGTACATTCTGTGCAGAAAATCCTTGTTAAACGGAGCCCAGTATTTTTCAAATATAATATCGTTGCCCCTCATCAATATTACATCATGTGTCGACAGCTGCTTTTGTTCCAGAACATCAATAAATTCCTGTATTTTTGTAGATGAAATTCCTGCTTCCTCCGGTGTTTTATAACCCATAATTATACCTCCGTACCATACATTGATTTTCTAAAATTATAATTCATTATACCAAAAATTACAATGCACAATATTGTCCTATAAACATGATAGCTGTACGTTTTTTACCTTTCACAATCACATATATCACTCAGCAAGACCGTAATGCTTAAGCCCCATATATATACCGTCCCCGCCGACATCGCAGGTTATATACTCCGCAACCTCATCAAGTGACTCGGCATGCGGCGTCATGGCAATCCCGTGTCCGACCGCGCCGAGCATTTCGGTATCGTTAAAATCATCGCCGAAGGCATAGGTATCCTTTATATCAACGCCTGTATATTCTATTACCCTTTCAATTCCGACAGCCTTGCTGATTTTCTTTTTTCGTATATCAGCCGATAAATTTCTGTGATGCCGCATTATGTCGTACTCTCCGGCAAAGTCCCTGCTTATTTTATCATATTGCTCCATATTTTTAAAACTTATCAGCAGCTTGTTTATCTTTACCTCTCCGCCCTCATACGGAATAAAACAATTTCTGTCTATTTTAAACACATCAATCATTTCATAAATCTCTTTTTGTGCAGTTTTTTCATAATAGCATATCTGCGGCGTTTCAAGAGCATAATGTATCCCCTCTTTGGCAAGATAATCAAGAACTTTTTTTAATTCGGTGTATTCTATATAGTCATTGAAGATTTCTTTTCCTCCGATCTCTGCCGCCGCGCCGTTGCAGCTGACATAACAATCAAAATCTATCCCTGTGTCCGGAACATAGCATCTCGCTCTGCCCGTTGCAAGCCCGATAAGGAAGCCCTTGTCTTTAAGCGACTCTATTGCTTTTTTGACTCTCTCGGTCGGTGTGAATATCCCAAGTCTTTCGTCTACCAGCGTTCCGTCCACATCAAAAAAAGCTGCTCCTTTGTAATTCTTCATGCTGTCACATCCTTTCTCTGAGTTATATTTTATCACAATCAGAGAAATTATCAAGGTAATTTACTCAAATTTTACATAATTACCGCACTTGCATTTTTTATAAAAATCGTGTATCATAAATATTATGGAAAACATAAACTTAACCAATTCAGATTTTTTACCAATAACACCCGAAGATATGCACAGCCGCGGAATAGAAACTCCCGACTTTGTGTATGTCATCGGCGATGCCTATGTTGACCACCCAAGCTTTGGTGCAGCAATCGTTTCAAGAGTGCTTGAAAGCGCCGGCTACAGCGTTTGCATTATAGCCCAGCCGGACTGGCACAGCTGCGAGGACTTCAAACGTTTCGGCAGACCGCGGCTCGGTTTTTTGGTGACCTCAGGCAACATAGACTCTATGGTTAATCATTATACCGCTGCCAAAAAACGCCGCAATACAGATTTCTATTCCCCCTGCGGTAAGGCAGGCTGCCGCCCGGACAGAGCTGTCATAGTATACTGCAACCGCATAAGAGAAGCATACGGCAGAGATGTGCCTGTTATAATCGGCGGAATTGAGGCAAGTCTGCGCCGTTTTGCACACTATGATTATTGGTCTGACCGCGTACGCCGAAGCATCCTTATCGACAGCGGAGCCGATTTACTGATATTCGGCATGGGAGAGCATCAAATCGTGGAAATTGCTGACATGCTCAACGCAGGTGTCCCGGTTGGTGATTTAAAATTCACCGACGGCACGGTTTATCTTGAGAGTGACAAAAACACTCTGCCGGAAAACACTGTTATCGTGAATTCATATGACGAGGTTTCATCAGACAAAACAGCTTATGCCGAAGCCTTTTTAAAGCAGTCTGCCGAGCAGGATGCGGTACGCGGCAAACCGGTTGCACAGCTTGACCGTGATTTTTATGTAGTGCAGAATCCGCCGTCAATGCCGCTTACCACGCAGGAGCTTGATGATGTTTATATGCTGCCCTATGCGCGCGACTATCATCCGATATACAAATCCCAGGGCGGTGTACCGGCAATATCAGAGGTTAAATTTTCGCTTACCTCATGCCGCGGCTGCTTTGGCGGCTGCAGCTTTTGCGCTCTGACCTTTCATCAGGGCAGAACCATTACCTCGCGCAGTCATGAATCTCTGCTTGCCGAGGCGGAAATGCTTACAAAACTGCCGGGATTTAAGGGTAATATTCATGATGTAGGCGGCCCGACCGCAAACTTCCGCGCTCCGTCCTGCAAAAGACAGCTGACACACGGTGTGTGCAAAAACAGGCAATGTCTGTTTCCGACGCCATGCAAAAACCTTGAGGTTTCACATTCAGACTATCTGTCACTTTTGCGGAAGCTGAGAAAGATAAACGGTGTAAAGAAAGTTTTTGTACGTTCCGGCATACGGTATGATTATCTTTTGTACGATAATGACGAAAGCTTTTTTACCGAACTTTGCAAATATCATATAAGCGGTCAGCTTAAGGTCGCACCGGAGCATATTTCAGACCATGTATTAAAGTATATGGGCAAGCCCGGACAAAGCGTATATGAAAAATTTTCGGATAAATTTTACGAGATAAACGAAAGACTCGGCAAAAAGCAGTTTCTTGTGCCGTATCTCATGTCATCACACCCCGGAAGCCGCATAAAGGACGCAGTATATCTTGCCGAATTTTTAAGGGACAATCACATGAATCCCGAACAGGTACAGGACTTTTATCCGACGCCCGGAAGCCTGTCCACCTGTATGTACTACACCGGGATTGATCCCCGAACAATGACAGAAGTTTATGTTCCCAAAAGCTATGAAGAAAAACAGATGCAGCGCGCCCTGCTGCAATATAAAAGACCTGAAAACCATAATCTTGTACGAAAGGCTCTGATAATCGCCGAAAGAACCGATTTAATCGGCAGCGGTCCCAAGTGCCTTATATCGGACAAATCACATAAAAAAGGAGAGTATAAAAATGGCAAAGCTATTGAGCGGAAAAGCGGTTTCCGCAAGGGTAAAGGAAGAATTGAAAAAAGAAGCGGCGGTTCTGACCGCAGAGGGCACAAAACCCGGTCTGGCGGTGGTAATAGTCGGTGACGATCCGGCATCAAAGGTATATGTTGCCAATAAAGAAAAGGCATGTGCTGAGCTTGACTTTTATTCCGAAAAGCACGCTTTGCCCGCTGACACGACCGAGGAAGACCTTTTAGCTTTGATAGACAGGCTTAACAATGACTCTAAGATACACGGGATACTGGTACAGCTTCCTCTGCCCGATCATCTTGATGACAAAATAATTATAAATCACATTCTGCCGGAAAAAGACGTTGACGCCTTTCATCCGATAAATGTCGGCAAAATTATGATAGGCGACTTTGATTTTGTTCCGTGTACTCCGGCAGGGATTATGGAATTAATTAAGGAAAGCGGTGTTTCAGCAGAGGGCAAGGAATGTGTTGTTATCGGCAGAAGCAATATTGTCGGCAAGCCTATGTCAATGCTTCTGCTGCACCAAAACGGAACCGTTACCATGTGTCACTCCAGAACACAGAATCTGCCGGAGGTGACATGCAGAGCGGACATTCTTGTTGCAGCAGTCGGCATACCCAAATTTGTCAAAGCAGACATGGTAAAGCCCGGCGCGGTAGTAATTGATGTAGGTATGGACAGGGACGAAAACGGAAAGCTGTGCGGTGACGTTGACTTTGCTGAGGTTGAACCGATTGCCGGAGCAATCACGACCGTTCCCGGCGGTGTAGGCCCGATGACAATAGCCATGCTTATGCGAAATACGCTTACCGCCGCAAAGCGAGCACATGAAAAAAAGAAGTCATAATCTGACTTCTTTTTTATTTCTGCATTTTATCTATAATTTCTTTCAGCTCTGCCGGGTTTTCGGCTATGTAAGCTGCGCCGGCGTCCTCAAGCTCTTTTCTTCCTCTGAAGCCCCACTGCGCGCCTATTGTATCTACGTTTCCGCGCTTGCCAAGTTCTATATCAACATTTGAATCACCTATATAACAAACCTCGGCTTTGTCAACGCCTGCACACTCTATCAGATAATTCAGCGAATCCGGCTCAGGCTTTGCGGCAAATCTCTCATTTTTTCCGATTATTTTCCAGAACAAATCCGTTCCCAAAAGCTTTGCCGCAACCTCGTCCGTCTGCGGCTGAGGTTTATTTGACAAAATCGCAAGTTTTGCGCCGCTTTCTTTAAGCGAGCGTAAAAGTTCCTTTATACCGTCATACGGTTTTGTTGCATTGCAGCAATTTTTAATATACCTTTCCTTATACAGGTCAACAAGAGTTTTTACCTCCTCCTCGCTGCCGCCCGGCAAGGCTCTGCGGCACAGAAGTTCCATTCCGTTGCCGACCATCTTATAATAAGCCTCAATTTCAAATTCCGGCCTATTCATCTGTCTGAGCGAGTAATTAACAGCATCCGCTATATCGCTGACCGAATCTACAAGCGTTCCGTCCAAATCAAAAACAAACAACTTTTTCATATGTGACACTTCCTTTGTATACAAATAATCAAAAACGTCTATATTACAATATCCGCTATTCTTTCAACCGCAATTTTTTTACCGTCCGTCATTATCAGTTCCTTTTTATACTCGTCAATTCTTAGAATTCTGCCGCGGTATGTCAGATATTTTCCGCCCTTCTTTTTCTCATCCGGTTCGAAATACTTTATCTCCGCATCACACTCAAACCCACAGGCAATCAAATCATCAAGAGTACGGTTCAGTTTCTCCGCCTCATCAGCGCTGAGTTCAATCATATCCTCGGTCTGCCTTGCCGTTTCTTTTATTGCCTCGTTATATCCGCTCAGCGCGGCAAACGGAGCAAACTGTGCGGCACGGTCAAGCCGCGGCATACGCGGATGCCTTTGTGATGTATGATGCGGCAGGTTTATTATACCCGCATAATCATGCACATTGCTCACGCTTTATGACCTCCTATCTGACGGTTGCGTTCGGTTGTGGTTGCGCCCTCTTTCAGATTCATCCCTTTTATGGCGGCGTTTCTGCCGAACCGCTTTTTTATATTCAGTATTGCGTTTTGAATACTGCGTTCCCTCTCGCGTTCCGCTCCGAAATTATGCTCCTGCTCTCTTTGCTCCTCATAATTGCCGAACATATCAAGCTGTGTATATTCCATGCGCTGTTTTGCATCTGATTCCGACAGCACATTATCCGCGCCGAGGTTTATCCTGCGAATCATAAGCTTTTTATCCGCTATTTTGTCAAACAGTTCCTCTGCTGCCTTGCATATAAGCTTTGTCGATGAAGTATAACCGTCAAGCCTGACCGTTCCGTGACCGTGCTTGGGAACCTTGCGTCCGTAATAGTCCCTTGTAATCTCACCTGTGTATTTATCCGAAAAATCTCTGTCATAGCCTATTGTCAGACTGATGCGGTCTGTCACTGAACTTTTTTCCACCAAATCAAGGCTCATAAGTTCTGCCATTTCCTTGACAATAAGCCGCGCCTTTCGGCAATCATAAGGACAATGCAGAACCTGACCTGTGCTTATGCTGTTTACCGTCGGCTTATATGCCTTTACATCTGCCATTGTGCACGGTTCATATCCCCATGCATGGTCTATCAAAAGTTCTGCATTTATTCCGAACATTTTATATAAAAGTTCTTCGTTATAGTACTCGTTCTGCTTACCGGCAGAGCATTTTGCAATATCGCCCATAGTATAAAGTCCGACAGACGCAAGCTTTGCCGCATATCCTTTGCCGATACGCCAAAAATCAGTCACAGGCTTGTGATTCCACAACCGTTTTCTGTATGACATTTCGTCAAGCTCAGCTATACGCGCGCCGTTTTCGTCCGGCATAGCATGCTTTGCCTCTATATCCATTGCCACCTTTGCAAGGTACATATTTGTACCAAGTCCAGCCGTAGCGATTATCCCGGTTTCATTCTGCACAGCCGAAATCAGCTGTGCCGCAAACATGCGCGGCGTCATGCCCTTTATTCCTATATACGGCGTAATATCAATAAACACCTCGTCTATCGAATACACATGTATATCCTCCGCCGCCACAAATCTCAGATATATATTGTATATATCCGTGCTGAACTTTAAATAATTTCCCATTCTGGGAACTGCGGTAATAAAATCAAGTTCAAGCTGCGGTTCAGCTTTAAGCTCGGTAGCGTCAAATGATTTCCCTGTCAGTCGCTTTCCGGGTGCAAAACGGCGTCTTTGGCTGTTTATCTCGGTTATTTTCTGTATAACTTCAAAAAGTCTTGCTCTGCCCGGAAGCCCATATGCTTTAAGCGACGGTGATACGGCAAGGCATATCGTTTTTTCCGTCCTGGCAGAGTCTGCTACGACAAGATTGGTTGTCATAGGATCAAGACCGCGCTCAACACACTCAACCGAGGCATAAAACGACTTTAAGTCTATACATAAATATGCTTTATCATTCATTTTCATTTAAAAAGAAACAATAAGCTGCATCTTAAATCTTTCCTCACCGTACACCGCATGCAGAATCCCTTTGGGCATAATCAGAGTTTCGCCCTCGGTCAGTATAAATTCTTCACCGCCGACGGTAAACTTTCCCGTTCCCTCCAGAACAGTCACCATAGCATCACCATCGGATGAATGCGAGGATATTTCCTCTCCCTTGTCAACCGAAAATACTGTCATGCTTACAAGCTCGTTCTGAACAAGAGTTTTGCTTACCACCTGTCCGTCCTGATATGCTACCTCATCCCTGAGATTCAGTTTTGTTTGTTTTTCTATATTCTTATACATGCATATACCTCCGATACCTGTTTGTCTTTATTATAGCACATTATCGGTTTGGTATACAAGCGTTTATCGGTATTATACGCAAATTTTCTTTTTTAAAAAAATATCAGCTTTATTATTGCCGCAACAACAATAATAATTCCTGCCACGCTTATTGTTCCGTATATTTTGACAGATTCTTTATCACCCTTTTCCTGCAGCAGATTATAAACACCTGCCGCTAAAACTCAGATTCCAATAAGTACTACCAAAATTCCTATAATCATAATTTTTCCTCCTGTATTGTATTATTTTTATTTCTTTTTCCACCTAAGCAATAACGCTGAGTTTATTATTACAAGCACAGAACCCGCATTGTGTACCAAAGCACCTATAACCGAATTTAAAATTCCGGTCATCGCCAGTATAATCCAAGGAAGTTAAGTCCCATTGAAAAACTCAGGTTTATTTTGATTGTAGTCATCATTCGGGATGACAAGGATATAAGGTGCATAAGCTCTTTTATTTCGTCATTTGCCAGAGCTATATCTGCCGCATCAACGGCTATATCACTTCCTACGCCGCCATAGCAATTCCGACATTTGCCTTTTTAAGCGCCGGAGCGTCATTTATACTGTCACCTATCATACATACATGATGCTTTTCATTTTGAAGTCTGCTGATTTCATCAAGCTTATCCTCAGGCATGCACTCCGCCTTAATCTTTTTTATCCCAAGCCTTTCCGCAATAGCCGATACCGCCTTGATGTTGTCACCGGTAAGCAAAATAGGTGTTACATTTTCAGCATAAAGCCTGCCCACAGTATCCCGGCTTTCTTCTCTGAGTGTATCGGACAGCGCAATAATTCCGGCAAATCCGCTGTCAATCCCGACATAAACCGCGGTACAGCCTTTGTTTTGATACTCCTCCGCCTTTGCCGCCGCATTTTGCGGTATATCTATACCGTATTCATTCAGCAGATTCACATTTCCCACTGTAACATCTCTGCCGCTTACTTTTGCAGTCACTCCCATACCCGGACACATCTTAAAATCTTTGACCGGCGGAAGCTCCGCATTGTATTCTGTTTTAAATGATGCCGCAACCGCCTTACCGAGAGGATGCCCCGAAAGACTTTCTGCCGCCGCGGCATACATATACATTTCCTGCTCTGAAAGCCTGTCAGTAAAAACGGGCGTATTTATAACCTTTGGCACACCATATGTAAGAGTTCCGGTCTTATCAAAGGCTATACAGTCAACCGCCGCCAGTCTTTCAAGCGCGTCACCCTCTTTTACCAAAAAACCGCGCTTTGCGGCATTGCCTATCGCCGCCATAATGGCTGTCGGCGTTGCCAGCACCAGCGCACACGGACAAAAAACAACAAGAATTGTCACCGCTCTGATAATTTCACCCGTTATAATCCAAGTCAAAGCCGCTGCAGTAAGCGCAATTACCACTATCCATGTTGCCCATCTGTCCGCTATGCCGACAATTTTGGCTTTTCCTGCATCCGCTGATTGGACAAGCCTTATCATTCGCTGTATTGAGCTGTCCTCGCCTACGCGGACGGTTTTCACTTCAAACGCCCCGTATTGATTTACCGTTCCGCTTGAAACTTCATCACCTACAGTCTTGTCTATCGGCATAGACTCGCCTGTCATCACCGACTGGTTTACCGAAGTTGTACCTGTCAGAATCACTCCGTCAACAGGTATGGTTTCACCCGGCAGCACTCGCAGAATACTTCCTTTTTTGACATCAGCCGCCGCAATAATTTTTTCCATTCCGTTTTCCATTACTCTTGCGGTCTGAGGGGTAAGCCGCACAAGCTTTTCTATTCCGTTTCTCGCCTTTGCAACGGTCAAATCCTCAAGCAGTGCGCCTATCTGCATGATAAAAGCAACCTCACCGGCTGCAAAATCCTCATGTATACAGATTGAAGCGATTAAAGCAAGCGACACCAAAACATCTGCTTTTATGTCAAAGCTTGTTACAAGTCCGATTACAGCTTCAAGAATAATCGGAAGTCCGCATAAAACTATCGCAGCCCACGCAATGTCAAACGGAAATGGATTTACATTCATAAGACTCATTGCCAGGGCAATACCCGACAGCACAAGAAACATAACATCCTTTTTTGTTCCGCCGTATTCAAGAAACCCTTCTATACAACCAATAAACTTTTTCACAATGCATCCTTCTTCTCGTTATATACATATAGGGGTATATGTATATGAT
>ERZ1034952.512-NODE-512-length-35995-cov-5.723261_pt1 | contig 35995 bp, 48 predicted proteins | sample MGYA00520625_ERZ1034952 | MGnify/ENA primary metagenome ERZ1034952 (study PRJEB33766, sample SAMN09781773) | gut metagenome | biome: gut microbiome | host: Homo sapiens | place: Madagascar | study: EMG produced TPA metagenomics assembly of the PRJNA485056 data set... | reverse complement strand
AGTTCGCCATGCCCCTGATGGCCAAGCTGGGCTACCCCACCCTGCTGTGCAACACCCTTGAGGTGGACGGCGACGGCTTCATTACCCGGCACATCATGCGCTGCGAGCACTCCAAGCTGACCACCGTCAAGGCGCTGCAGTCCATCGGCTACGACACCATCGCCAGCGGCGACAGCTACAATGACCTGGAGATGATACTTCACAGCAAGGCGGGCTTCCTGTTCCGCGGCCCGGATAAGATCAAGCAGGACTATCCCCTCCTGCCCGCCTTCGAGGAATACAGCGAGCTGCTCGAAGGCATCCGCGCCGCCCTGTGAGCCGCGCCGCGCAAAAAAGAAGCACCCTTGGGTGCTTCTTTTTTGCGTGTCTTATTCGTCGTCCTCGTCCGTCTCCGGCTTGGGCAGCAGCGTTATCTCCGCTGCGTCCACCTGGTGGTCCAGGATGGAGGTCACGTGTATCCGCATACCCTCCGCCTCCAGCGTGATGTCCTGCTGGCCATCATCGGGGATCATCCCCAGGGCGTCGAACACCAGGCCCGTCAGCGTGTCGTGCTCCTCCTGGTCCAGCTCGACCCCCAGCGCGTCCTCCAGGTCGTCCAGCTCCACGTTGCCGCTGATGACCAGCGAGCCGTCCTCCCGCTTCTCGATGCGGGGCTCGTCATCGTCCGGGATGTTGCTGTCGTCGCTGCCCAGATCGCCCACCAGTTCCTCCACCAGGTCGTTCAGCGTCACGATGCCCACCATGCCGCCGTACTCGTCCAGCACCACCGCCAAGGGGTTGCCGGTGCGCTTCATGTTGCGGAACAGGGCGTCCGCCTTGATGGTCTCCGGCACGAAGTAGGGCGCACGGACGGCCTGGGCCATGACGTTCTCACGGCTCTTGTCCGCCAGACGGAAGTACTCCTTGGCGTTCAGGATGCCCACCACGTTGTCCGCACTGTCCTCGCACACGGGGTAGCGGGTGTGGCGGGTGTTGTGGATGGTCTCCGCCCAGTCCTCCATGGTGTCGTCCAGCCACAGCAGATCCACGTCTGTGCGGTGGGTGGCGATCTCCTCCGCGGTCAGGTCGTCGAACTCAAATACGTTCTGTATGAACTCCTTTTCCTCGTGGTCGATGCCGCCGTGCTCGCTGCTGGCGTCCACCATCATACGGATGTCCTCCTCGCCCACCTGCTCCTCCGCCTCGTTGGGGTCGATGCCCAGCAGACGCAGGATGCCGTTGGTGGCGGCGCTCAGCAGCCACACGATGGGGGCGAACAGTCTGGAGATGACCGTGATCAGGCCGGAGATGCCCAGGGCCACCTTCTCGGACTGCTTCATGGCGATGCGCTTGGGCACCAGCTCGCCGAACACCAGCGTGAAGAAGGACAGCACCAGCGTGATCAGTATCACGGCGATGGTGTTCAGCGTGCCCCGCGGAACGGTCACGCCCAGCGACACCAGCCAGTCCACCAGTGGGTCGGAGAAGTTCTCCGCCGCGAAGGCGCTGCCCAGAAAGCCCGCCAGGGTGATGGCCACCTGGATGGTGGCAAGGAACTTCGCCGGCTGCGCCGTCAGCTTGCTGAGCCGCTTGGCGCGGCGGTCGCCCTCCGCCGCCATTTTGTTCAGCTTCATCTCGTTCACCGACAGCACGGCGATCTCCGCGCAGGCGAACACCGCGTTCAGGGCGATGAGCACCACCTGTAAGAGCAATAACCAACCTATTGAGGTATCCAAAATGTTTCTCCTTTCCCGTGTCCCGCCGTTTTACGCGGGACACCTCCCTTTTTAACTCCTCTGCAAAAGCGCAAAAGACACGGCCTGTGTGCGCAGCGCACAGGTCATGTCTCAATTCCTATCCATATTTTTATTTCGCGTTCGCCCAGGGCAAGAGTCGCTGCCGGCTGTGTCCATCCTGTGATAGAGCCTCCCTGTACCAATAGAATTGCTTATATTATACAGATATGCCGGTGGTCTGTCAATATAAACCAGGGGAAAAGAACAAGTCTGTTGAGAGTATCATTAAATGCAGAAGAAACCGTTACGGTTTTTCCTGCATTATTTTTTTATCCGAAGGCAGGCGGAAGGAGGTTAAAACATTGAACGGATACAGTTATTTGACGCTGGAACAGCGCCGCGAGATCGAAAGAATGTATGCAGAGGGTGAACGCGTTGTTGACATTGCCGCCCGTCTGAAAAGGAGCGCCGCCGCTATCTACGAAGAGTTGAAGCGTGGCTATACGGGAGAGTTTGACGGCTACGCCCGCCCGAAGTACAGCGCCGATCTTGCACAAGCGACGGTGCAAGAGAATTTCCGGCGCAGAGGAAACCGACGCGGCGCGAATTGCTGAAATACGAAAGGAGCTATTCAATATGAAAATGAAGAGGATCGCAAACAACGTGGCGCTTCAAACGATCGGCTACGTAATTAGCGGACTTACGAACGTGTGTATCTACGTTCGGGAATGCGGCTATCAGAAGCGGGACATTTACAGGGGCTTGTATAAGCACTTCGCGCACGACGAAATGAACAAATACGCATATTGCAAGATCACGGAGCTTCGCGCCGATGAAAACGTGCTTTACATCGGCATTGAAGAGTAACGCGGGAAAGGAGCTATTCGGAATGAGTACAACACGATACAAAATCCGTTTATGGGAATACGACGGCGAAGCGTCCGTCGCAAACGCCGTTACCTTCGACAGCTTCGACGAAGCGCAAGCGCGGTTCAATGATCTTCGAGTTTCGGAGGAAATGCCGTGCGTTGAGTTCATCAAAGAGCGGATCGCGAACGGGTGCATTATCGGCGACGAAGTTTTGAACGTTCGGCAGTTCACTTCGGTATTTGACGCTATCACGAAGGACAAGCCCACGCTGGCGGGCTTCCTTCGTTCCCTTCCTTGCATTGAAGCGCCGTGGGACGCGGCTTTTCAGAAGCGTTATTGCTCTTCCTGCACGGCGGAGAATTGCGACGCTTGCGCGAATGAGCAGTTCCGGAACAATCCGGAATGGTGGCTTTCCCTTCCGGCGGCGGAGGTGGAACAATGACGGCGGATCGGGCGCGCGGAGCGCTTGCCGTCCTGCAAGACGCGGACGGGAAGTTTATTTGCGAAGTGCCTTGCGGTTACATAGTCGAGCAGACAGCCAGCGCACACAAGCCCCGGCGGATACAGGCACAACGACGGCGGCGGGCAATGCTTCGCCGTCGCGTCGCCCTTACGGTTGCATTGCTGACCGTTGCCGCCCTTCTTGCGGCGCTTATGCCGTGGAGCGGGAGCGGTGCGGCGGACAAGCCGAAGGATACGACCGCCGGAACGCTTGAAGAGGTACACCAGCCGACCGCCGTTCTTCTTCCTTCGAGCGGGACGGTGGCGGAATATGTGCCGAACGCGGCGGAGGTTGAAGCCCTTGCAAAGCTGATCTACGGCGAAGCGGGGATCGTTCCTTCTACGACGGAGCAAGCGGCGGTTGTATGGTGCGTTCTGAACCGCGTTGACGATCCGCGCTTCCCCGACACGGTGCTGGAGGTTATCGAAGCGCCCTATCAGTTCAGCGGCTACGATCCCGAATATCCCGTGAAAGAGGAATTCGCCCTTCTTGCGGCGGACGTGCTGACACGATACCGCGCGGAGCGGGACGGCGAAGAAAACGTCGGGCGGGTGCTTCCGGCGGAATACTGCTTTTTCACGGGCGACGGGCGGCGCAATCACTTCACAACGGAATGGAAAAGTACGGATTGCTTCGGCTGGACGCTTGAAAGCCCGTACACAGATTAAGGGAGGGACACACAATGAAGGACAACAAAAGCGGCTGGCAGTTCCCGAAGGCGCTTGAAATTATCAAGTGCAAGGAAGGAAACAAAGAGTTTATGAAGGAACGTCCGGCGCGCCGCCCGTTCGGAAACACCGTGCTTATTTGCGAATATCCGATCGACGACACGGCGGCGGAAGAGCCGAACGCGAAGTTGATTACATGGCGGCTTGCGAAGCGCGCCGCGCGGGACTTCTTGCGCGTTTCCTTTATGCCTTCGGCTATCGTATCGGCGGCGACGCATGGCGGGAAAACCGCCGTCCGCGTCTACGGTAAATATTAAATCACACGAAAGGAGCTATTCAATTATGTTCAGCAAGAAAAAGACAGAATGCCGCGTTTGCGGCTATCGCTTCACACCGGAGCGGGAAAACATCTACACGGCGGAAGAACCACGTTCGGCGCTTGAAATGCTTACCGCCGCGCCGACGCGCTTTTCGGCGGTTGATTGCCCGATTTGCGGTTGCCAAATCCGGCTGGCGGATCGTGCGCCGCGCATTGACCTTCCGGCGATTACGGAACAGCACGACGCGGATGCGGAGGAAACGGAGGGCGGCGAAGATGAAGATTAAAAGTATCGCCGCTATCTGCAAGAAGAACAAGAATATTGCAATCTTCGAGCGGTACAGCGACGACGGCGACATATTAACGCAGTACATCGGCGACGGATCGGCGGTTTATCCGGTTATCGGGCTTCCGCCGCTTGACGCGGAAAGCCTTTTAACGATCTTCGACGTTCCGGAGAAAGACCGCGATAATTACTTCGTGAAAACGCTGGGCATTCCGGCGGGTATCAGCTTCGAGGATACCGACGCGACGGAAAGACAAGTCGAGCGGGAAGGAATATCAATCATCTATTCCGGACGAACCTTGAAGCCGATCCACACAACGCGCGGGCTGGTATTCATCGAAAGCCGCTATCTTGCGCCCGTTGCTGACGTGCTGGACGTGCTGGAGCTTTACGAACGCCGCACGACGGACGGCGCGCCCTACATTGTAGCGAAGGCGGGCTTCCTGCTTCAAGCGGTGATTATGCCCTATGACGTTATCAATCAGCAGTTCGTGGAGAGCTTGCAAGCCTTAACGCGGGAATGCGAATTCGCACTTTCCGAGAAGGAACGCAGAGAGCGCGAAGCCCGCGACCATTTCACGGCGACAGAGCCGGAGCAATTCGCCTTGAATGTTGATCCGAACACGGGCGAGATCGTAGAAGGAAGCGAGGTGGCGGACAATGCCTAAAATGACGGTACGCGTTATTCTGAAAAGCGGCGTTGAATTCTCTATCAAGTGCGACAAATTCACACTTACGCGAAACGGCTTTCAACAGGTAACGGGCTACAACATCGAAGGGATCACGGAGAACCAGCCCGTTTATTTGGACTTCGAGCAGGTGGCGGCGGTTGTCCGCGTCTTTTCCGACGAAAAGGAGGTGGCGCACGATGAACAAGGCGCTTCTATCCTCTAAAAATATGTGCTGGTGTACGCCGCAAGACTTCTTCGACAAGCTAAACGCCGAATTCGGCTTCGTGCTTGATCCGGAGGCGACCGACAAGACGGCGAAATGCTCTTTGTATTACACGCCGGAAACGGACGGGCTTTCACAAAGCTGGGATCGCGGCGGCGCGGTATTCTGCAATCCGCCTTACGGACGCGAGATCGGCAAGTGGGTTCAAAAGGCTTTCAAGGAAGCGCGGGGGGGTATCCGATTGTTTTGCTTATCCCAGCGCGGACAGATACGGCATATTTTCACGATTACATTTACGGGAAAGCGGAAATCCGCTTCGTGCGCGGGCGGCTACGGTTCACGGACGACGACGGGAACGCCGCCGATCCAGCGCCCTTCCCTTCAATGGTAGTTATCTATAACGGGGAGCGGGTGAAGGAATGAGCGATAAAAAGAAATGCCCGTTTTGCGAAGCGATCGCGCTTCAACGTTTCATTGAAGAACACCACAGCAAGCCCGCGGGGTTCGGAATGACTTTATCCGCCGCGCTTGTTTCCTACGCAGTAGTAAACGGGCGCAAATGCGGACGGACAACGGATTACATGAAGGACGGCAAGGGATACCCGCTCAATTATTGCCCTTCGTGCGGAAAGCGGGTGAAGAATGAATAACCGACAGGAAAAGCCGCCCTTGAAGTGCTTGCTGGGCATTGATCCGGAGAAAACGCAGAAATGCAAGCCTTCGGAATGCGCTTCTTGCGGCTGGGAAGCGGCAGAAGCCGCGCGGCGGCGGGAGTACGTGAAGGAACACGGTTTGACGCTATGCGCCGACGGCTTCCGGCGGCTGATTATTAGGAAGGAGAAAGACATGGCAACACCTTATAAGGAATGCCCGCATTGCGGCGCACATCTTGACAGCGGCGAAAAGTGCGAATGCCGCGCAGAGGAAATCGAAGCGAAGAATTCGCAGAAATACGCTTGCGGGCTTACGGAACAGGACGTTGAAAGCGGCTGGGAATGCCCGCTTGATAATCCGAACGAAACTGTCGAACGTTGCGAAGATTGCGCTTTTGCAAAAGAAACCGATTGAAAGAGAGGGTAAAGACAATGACAATTAACGAGTTTGCGGCAGAGGTTCACAAGAACGCCGTTGAACACGGCTGGTGGGAAGGCGAAAGAACGTTTCCGGAGATCGTGGCGCTTATTCATTCGGAGGTATCCGAAGCGCTGGAGGAATACCGCGACGGGAAACCGCTTCTTTATTTCCCCTGCAACGCTGGCGGCGTTTGTTGCGAAGAGGACGGAAGCGCGCATTGCGGAAGCCGCCCTTACGATCCGGAAAATCCGAACGCCCGTTGTTCCGCGCAGAGCAAAAAGCCCGAAGGGATCGCGGCGGAGCTTGCCGACGTGATTATTCGCGTTCTTGATTATTGCGCGTATGCCGGAATTGACATTGAAAACGTGCTGGAGGTAAAGCACGAATACAACAAAAGCCGCCCGTATCGGCACGGCGGCAAGAAGTGTTAATCATGGCGGAGCGGGTGAACCACCCGCCGCATTACAACGCGGGCGGGATTGAGTGTATCGACGCGCTGGAAGCCGCAACAAGCGGGCTTCAAGGTATCGAAGCCTTTTGCACAGCGAACGCGATCAAGTATTTGTGGCGCTGGAAGCTGAAAAACGGTGAAGAGGACTTGCAAAAGGCGGTTTGGTATATCAACAGACTTATTCAACGAGCGGGCGCAGACAGCGCCGCAGGAAAGGAGCTATTCAATATGAAAGAGAACAAACACGGCTTCGAGCCGAAACAGGAATTCACAATGGGCGGGATCGCTTGGACGGTCATTCAGACGGGCGCGGATTGGGTGAAGTGCATTGCTTCCGATTGCGTCGAGGAACGCGCCTTCGATGAAGGGAACAAGAACGACTTTGCCGCTTCTTCCCTTCGTGCCTATCTGAACGGCGAATTCTTGCGCCGTCTGATTAAGGCGGGCGCGCCGGAAGAAATGTTCGAGTATTTCAACATCGACTTGACCGCAGACGACGGCTTGAAGAATTACGGCGGCGATCGCGTCCGGATCGGGCTTATCACTTGCGAGGAATACCGCCTTTTGCGCGGCAACATTCCGGCACTTCCGGATCGTTGGTGGTGGACGGCTACACCGGACAGCCCGATAAATTCTTTCGTCCGCAACGTCGGTTCGGACGGCTCTTTGAACGTCCACTACGCGTACGGCGGCTACATTGGCGTTCGCCCGCTTTGCAATCTCAAATCTGAAATCTTGGTATCGTACTTAAACGGCGAGAACGCAGAGGAACAGAAGAAGCGCGCCGAAGCCGTCGATATGATGAAGCATATTGCCGCCGCGTGGGACATCGACGCGGAAGAGGTTTTCGGGAGGGCTGACGAATGACAATGTATCAATTCATGGTGAACGCCTTTTATATGCTTTGCGGCGTTGCTTGCGTCGCCGCTTCCGTTGTGATCGTCTACATCGTTTTGAACGTGCTTTTCAGAGCGCTTCGGAGGGGCGGCGGGAACAATGGCAGATATTAAGATCGACGAAGAATTGCTTTTGCGCGCAGGGCTGGGGATCGGCTACGCGTTCGCGCCATTCTTTAGGGGCATTTTAGAAGGCGTTGAAGATTACACGATCGAACAGGCGGCGCGGGAAATGCAGGAAGAACACGACGCGCAGGAAGCCGAAGAGGGCTTGAAACGTCCGGTTGAAAAAACGCTGATCGGCGATTGCCGGAAGTGCTGGTGCGATCAATGCGCGAAGCTGGAACAATGCGTTCACTTGCGCGAAGGCGCGCTTCCGGACGGGGTGCGCCCGTTCCCTTGCGTCGGGTGCGCGGACGGAATGCGCTTCAAGCCTTGCGAAGAAGAACGGTGCGCCGATTTCGAGCAGGGCGCAGGATTTAATAACGGCTGACAAAGCAAAAAAAGAGAACGTCCGGTTGCGACGTTCCGGACGTTCTCTTTTCCTCTTACATAGCTGTAAAAGGAGCTATTCAATATTGAAATTATAGCATTTTACGGCGCTTTTGTCAAGGAAGGGCGGCGGGATTATGCAGAGGGTTAAAAGACGTATTTTTTCGGGCGTTGTATGTGAACAAGAGGTTTACACCGTATCCGATCGAGCGAACATCAAGAAAGCTGAACCGCGACCGCGCTTCAAGGACGACGAAGAGCGCGCGCAACACCGGATCGGCATATCAAAGCGGAAACACCAGCGGCTGGTTAATGAAAACTTTTCGCCGCTTTCCTTATATAGTACGCTGACGTTCGACGACGACAGCGAAGTTCATACATTCAGCGAAGCGCGCAGAATACGCGACAATTACTTCCGGCGGCTTCAAAGGGCTTGTCCCGACGCGAAGATCATTATTTACATGGGGCGCGGCAAGTCTACGAACCGAATTCATTTTCACATGATTTCGGACGGCATACCGGAAGAAACGATCAGCGGCAAGTGGAACGACGGATCAGTAATCCATATTCGGCACTTGCGCGAACACAATTATTATAACGGCGTTGACTACGGGCAGGATTACACGGGGCTTGCGGATTACCTCTTCAACCATTGGACACCGGAACAGGGCGGACACCGTTGGAAGGCGACGCGCAATCTTCGCCAGCCGGAGAAGGAAGCGCCGACGCTTGCACTTCGGACGTATACGGAAAAGAAAGCACCGATCGCGCCGAAGGGTTACAAGCTGGTGGAAGCCCGCGCGACGAAGTGGGGCTACATATATTATAAATATGTACGCGAACCGGAGAAACCGAAACGCCGGAAGAAACGCGAATAGCGGGAACGCCCGAAGGGGCGCAATAAAAAGCCTCGTAAATGTGTAAAGTTTTACGACCAGCGCTTTTCCTTCCGGAAGATTGATTTTATTTATTCCCCGTCGCCCGCTTTTCAGAGATCACGAACGCGCGCATTGTCAAGGGTGCGAAGCACGGCGAAGCCGCTTGCCCTTGATAATGAAAGCGCGGGAGTGATAAAAGCGGGAAGGCGGCGGGGATATAAAATCAATCGTGAAGGATCGGTTCAGAAAACGGATCGAGGAAGCCCGCCGGATCGCCGATAGATTTATTCCTTTAAGCCCGTTCCCCCCCAGCGGGGGGCGGAGGGGGGGAGAAAAAAGAAAGAAGGTGAACAACGTATGCTTGAATTGAACAAGCTGTATAACATGGACTGTATGCAGGGAATGAAAGAGTTTCCGGACGGCTTCTTCGATCTTGCGATCGTTGATCCGCCTTACGGTATCGGCATAGACGGACAGAAGAAGCGCGTATGCGGCAATCCGAAGCATAACCGGAAAGAGCATATCCGGAAAAGCTGGGACAAGGCTATTCCCCCGCCCGAATACTTCCGCGAATTGGAACGCGTTTCAAAAGCGCAAGTGATATGGGGCGGAAATTACTTCGTCCCGTATCTTGAACAAGGGCATAAAGGCTGGCTTGTATGGGACAAGGGGCAACACGGCTTGACAATGAGCGATTGCGAATTAGCGTATACCAGCTTCGACACGCCGACGCGCGTTTTTGTCTGCAATCGCGTTGAATTGCTGAACGACGGGACAATTCACCCGACACAAAAGCCCGTGAAGCTGTATTCGTGGGTTCTTTCCCTCTTCGCCCGAAAAGGTATGAAGATATTGGACACACACGCCGGAAGCGGAAGTTCCTTGATCGCTTGCTATCGTCAAGGCGGGCTTGATTACGTCGGCTTCGAGATCGACGAAGATTATTGCAGAGCGGCACAAGCACGGCTTGAACAGGAACAAGCGCAAATGCGGCTTTTCGATCTTTTGGAGCAGGAACAGCGGAAGGCAAAAATAACGATTTTCAACGAATGAAGGGAGGAAACACAATGCAGGAAAAAAGGACGCTATATCTTGCCGGAAAGATCACGGGCGATCCGTATTATTTCACGAAGTTTTACAACGCGCAAAAGAAGCTGGAGGAAGGCGGCTTCATCGTCGTAAATCCGGCGCTTCTTCCGGCGGAGGGCTTCACGTGGGAAGCCTATATGCGTATGTCCGGCGCTATGCTTGCAGAGTGCGCCGAAGTCTGTTTTCTTCCGGACTGGAAAGAGAGCAAAGGCGCAAAATATGAATTCGGCGAAGCAATGGCGCAGAACAAGCCGTTTTTCTTCTTCGCTGATTGGGAGAGGACGCAGGAAGAAACGGGTAAATACGAATGCACGGCAGAAAAAACCGACAAGATCGCTTTTCAATGCTTCGTATGCGGAAAAATCAACGTCTTTCCGGCAACACACGCAGATGGGAACACTTGCAAATATTGCGGCGGCGGATTAAAGGCGATTGGATACGCAAAGAAAACGGAGGGATCGCGGAATGCAGAAAAATAAAATGCCCGTTCCGACGGAAGCGCAAGAGCAAATGACGCTGTTTTCGTGGGCGGCTATGCAAAGCGGGAAATATCCCGAATTGAATTTGCTTTATCACGTCCCGAACGGCGGGAGCAGACACAAGGCGGAAGCGGGACGGCTTCGGGCGGAGGGCGTGAAAGCGGGCGTTCCCGATCTATGCTTGCCAGTCGTGCGCGGGCAATATCACGGGCTTTACATAGAGCTTAAACGGCAACGCGGCGGCAGGACAAGCGATCATCAATCGGAGTGGCTGGACGCTCTTTCGGCGCAGGGCTACAAAGCCGCGCTTTGCTACGGCTGGGAACAGGCGGCGGGAACAATTATCGAATATCTAACCGGAGGTGGCACACATGACTAAAAAGCAAACAGAGCTTTCCGAAGAGTTGCGGGAAGCCGTATTTGAAGCCGCGCGCGCAGGGGCGGCGGAAGCATACACACAGAACACGGGGTACGTAAATTACTTCAAGGCAATGGAAACGTTGCTGTATAACTACAAGAAGCTGGCGGCACTTGTAGCCGATGAAGAAGCGTATTGCGAAGTTGAGTATCACGCGGGACGAAAGACGTTTTCAACGACACCACAGGCGAAGGGCTTTATTCAGCGCAAGACGGAAGCGGAGATCGTCGAGGAAATGCGAGAGGAAAAACAAAAGCAGTTCAAAGAAACGAAATCCGGCTTTGACAGCTTGACACGCGCTATTTCTCTTTTCGAGGGGCATAAAGAATTCGTTGTGATCCGGCTTTACTATTTCGGCGAGGACATCAACGGCAATCCGCGAGAGGGCGGAACGGCGACGTGGGAAGAGATCGCGGAAGAGCTTTCCGACGCGGGCATTCTCAAAGAGATAAAGACGGCGCGCCGCTGGCGGAACAAGATCGTCAATGATATGGCGGTATGCGTATTCGGCATTCCGGCGGCGGTATCAGCGGCGACATACCGGAAAGCCGTTGACAAATGACCAAAACGCGACCAAACAATGCACCTTGTCCGCGACGCTTACGCGTGATATAATAATTACGCTGAATTATTGCGAATTGAATAGCGCGGGATAAAGCCTTTTGCGTGATACGCGGAAGGCTTTTTCTTTTGCTCTTTTGCACAGACTTTTCCACAGGAAGGAGGATAACCGCATGAAGCCGTGGGCGGAAAGGTTCTACAATTCGGACGCTTGGCGTTCATGCCGCGACAGCTTCTTGAAGTCGAAGGGCTACTTGTGCGAACGCTGTTCAACGCCAGACGATCCAGTAACCGCGAAGATCGCACATCACAAAACATACTTGACGAAGCAGAATATCAACGATCCATACATAGCGCTTTCGTGGGATAATCTCGAAGCGCTTTGTCAAGATTGCCACAACAAAGAACACCACCGGAACGACAAGAAAAAACGGTACGCATTCGACGAAGCGGGAAACCTCATATCCCCCCCTATTCGCTCAAAATTTAGGGAGGGTTCGACACCGAGGGCGGGAGGTTAAAAATACTCCGCAGGCGCGCGCATAACGGGTGTACGCGTTTAAGGGGGTGTGGGTTGACCGGAAAAGGGGGTGATATTTATGGCGACAAAGAAGGACTTGACGAAAGAAGAAAAGATCAAGCGGGAGTTTTCCCGATTGAAGCGCATTTTCAAAGACTTGGACAAAAACAAGTTGCAGACCGTCGAAAGCCTTATCAAGAACGCGGCGTTCATGGCGGTATCCCTTGAAGAGTTGCAAGAGATCATCAACGAAGAGGGCTACACCGTCGAATACCAAAACGGCGCAAATCAGAGCGGGACGAAGCAAAGCGACGCGGTGAAAACACATATCGCCATGACAAAAAATCACGCCGCTATTATCAAACAGCTTTGCGATCTTGTACCGCCGGAGAAGAAAAAAGAAAGCCGTTTACAGGCGTTACGGGACGAATAAAAATGCCCTTTTCAAATTACATTTACGAGTATTTCGACGGCATTTCTTCCGGAAATATAACCGTCGGAAAGTGGGTTCGCCTTCTGTATGAATACATCGTGAAGGGGCTTCAAGAAGGGCTTTTCACCTTCAACGCGAAGAAGGCAAACAAGGCAATTCGGTTCATCGAAAACTTTTGCCATCATTGCGAAGGGCGCACAGACCTTTTGAAGCTGGAGTTGTGGCAGAAAGCCGCCGTTTCCGTTATGTTCGGGATCGTCGAAGAGGACGGAACGCGCGTCTTTCGTGAAGTGTTTATTGTGATCGGGCGCAAGAACGGCAAAACGCTTTTTGCGTCCGCCGTCATTGCGTACATGGCGTATCTTGACGGCGAATACGGCGCGAAAATATATTGCCTTGCGCCGAAGCTGGAGCAAGCGAACATCGTTTACGATAATTTCTATCAGATGATAAAAAAAGAACCGGAGCTTTCCGACCTATCGAAGAAGCGCCGTTCCGATATTTACATCGAAGAAAGCAATACCGCGATCAAGCCGCTTGCGTTCAACGCGAAGAAATCCGACGGCTTCAATCCGCATTTACGAAGGCAAGATCGAGCCTTTCGCGATCCAGCTTTCGCTTGTTATGTCGAATATGACGTACACGGCGCGGGAATTGTCCTTCGGGAATGCGATCACGTTCACCGCGAACCGCTTACAATACGCAAGCAATCAAACGAAGCTGAATATCAGCACACAGTTATTTGACCGCGGCTTGCTGAACCGCAACGGCGTTATGGACGTTTGGAACATGGCGCACGTTGAGGGCGGCGAGAAATATTATATCCGCAAGGAATACGCGGAAGTTTCAGAATTGGGAAAGGAGGTTACACCAAATGCCAAAAAAGACGGATCGGGAGTACCGAACAATGATCCAGCCGCTATTGATCCCGACGGCGGCGGAGAAGCGAATTGATACGGATTTCTACGTGGAGGGCTACGCAACAACGTTCGACAAGCCCTATTTGCTGTATGAGTGGGACGGGAACAAATATTACGAACGGATCGACCGGAACGCCCTTGCGGGTGCGGATATGTCCGACGTAATCATGCAGTATAACCACGAAGGAAAGGTGCTTGCCCGCCTTTCCAACGGGACGCTGGGCGTTGAAGCTAACGATAACGGGCTTTTCACGTTCGCGGACTTGTCGAAATCGCGCGCGGCGCAAGATATGTTCGAGGAAATCAAGAACGGACTTGTTACGAAAATGTCGTGGGCTTTCCGCGTATCGGAAGATAGCTACGACCGCGACACACGCACACGCACGATCTTGAAAATTGCGAAGGTTTACGACGTTTCGGCGGTATCCATTCCGGCGAACGCCGATACCGATATTTCGGCACGATCCTATTTCGACGGAGTGATCGAGAGGGAACAGCAGGAGCGGCTGGAACGCCGGAAGAAACTTTTGAAAATCAAACTAATGACGGAGGTTTAACACAATGAGAATTAAAGAGATCGAAGCCCGCCTTGCGGCTATCAAGCAGGAGATCGAACAGCGCGGCGACGCTATGACCGCCGCAGAGATTGACGCGCTGGAGCAGGAAACCACACAGCTTACCGAAGAGCGCGCCGGACTGATTGCCGCCGCCGAGAAGCGCAACGGCATTCTTGACAATATCGCGAAGGGCGCGGGCGTTGTTATCCGCACTTTCCAGCAGACCGACAACAACGGGGGCGCTACTACTCCGGACAATCCTTCCGCTACGCCGGAATATCGTTCCGCGTGGCTGAAAAACATTGCCGTAAGAAGCGGAATTTCCCTTCTTGGCGATATGTCCGCAGAGGAACGCGCCGCATTTACCGCAACGACCGCAAACAGCGCCGCAGTTGTACCGCCCGCAACGCTCAATATGATTATTGATCTTGTTGAGAGCATGTCCCCTATGCTGGAGGACGCAGAACATTCCGGCATGACTTCCGGTTTCGGCGTTCCCCGCCGCAAGTCTATTAAGGCTGGCGACGCGAAGGGCGTTGCAGAGGGTACGGCAAACGACGACGAAGAGAACGAATTTGATCTTCTGTCCCTTGAAGGTATCGAGATCAAGAAACACGCTGTTCTGTCCCGCAAGATGAAGTTCAAGTCTATCGACGCGTTCGAAGCTTGGCTGGTGAATGAGCTTGCGGAGCGTATCGCCGTAGCGAAGAACCGCGTTATCCGCAATCGTCTTGACGGCGTTGCGCCCGACGGCGGTTCTGCTATCGCGGGTGCGGGCATTGCCACCGCCAACATTCTGACCGGACAGAAGTACACAGACGCGGCTATTCGCGGAATGTTTGCACTGCTGAAAGGCAAGGGCGAACGCGTTATTTACGCGAATAACAAGACCATTTGGAACAACCTTGCGGGCATTGAGGACGGCAACAAAAACAAGTTGTTTGTTCCTAACAGTATGGTTGATCCTATTACCGCGGGGCGCATTTACGGCGCTTCCGTGAAGGTTGATAACGAAATCGCGGACAACGTTATTTACCTTGGCACAAAGGGACAGGTTATCGCGAACGATTACGATGAGCTGGAAATCTTCTCCGCAATCGAGCCTAAAACCGCGAACGAGGTTAAGACCGCGTACAGCTTGTTTGACGCTGGCTTGAAAAATCCCGAAAGTTTCGTGAAGGCGACATTCGTCACTGCTTAATAGCGGGAGGGCTGACAAATGCTTGACAAGGTAAAGCTGGCGTTGCGGTTGAGCGGGACAGCGCTTGACGGCGAAGTTTCCGATCTCATAAACGCGGCGATTGCCGATCTTCGCCTTGTCGGTATCAACATTCCGGCGGAAGCGGGATCGTCCAGTAAAACGCTGGGCGATCCCCTTCTTGATCGGGCGGTTGTGCTTTATGCAAAGGCGGAATTCGGCTTCAATGACGACGCGGAGCGCTACCGCAACGCATACGATTATTTGAAGTGCGCCTTGTCGCTGACCGCTGATTACACCGAGGAAAGCGAGGGCAAATAAATGAGATGGGGCGAACAAATAGCATTGATTGCCTTGTCTGAACCTTCGCCGCGCACGAACGAACACGGCTTCCCCGTCGCCCGCACAGAAACCGCGACAACGGTTTTCGCTGACAAGAAATCCGTGGGCTTTTCGGAGTTCTACAAGGCACAACAGGCGGGCTATACGACGGAATTAAAATTCGACGTGCATTCCTTCGAGTATGAGGAACAGCAGATCGTGGAATATCCCGTTTCGAGCGGGAAACGGTATCGCGTCCTTCGGACGTACACGCACGGGAACGGAGAATTTACAGAGTTGACGCTGGTTAATCTTCCGGAAGCGGAAGGGGGCGGCAACAATGGCGAAGTTTAACGTTGTCGGGCTGGACGACGTACAAGAAGCAATGCTTCGGCAAGACGCGATCGTTGAAGAAGCCGTGCCGGAAATGCTCAAAGCGGGTGGCGCAGTAATGCAGAAGGCACAGCAAGAAGAGATTAAGACAAGGTTCAACAGCAGACGAAGCACGGGGGCGCTTCTTGCGTCCATCAAAGTATCCGCCGTGAAAGAGATTGACGGCGGAAAACGGGTTGAAATCTATCCGAACGGAAAGGACAAGCACGGAGTACGCAACGCGGAAAAAGGCTTCGTCCTTAATTACGGGCGTTCAAATATGCCCGCGCGCCCGTGGTTCACGGCGGCGAATGAAAAGGCGGCGGACGACGTTGTTTCGGAAATGCGCCGCGTATGGGAGGAAAAGCAAAATGAAGAACGTTGACAGCTTGTTAAAAGCGGAGCTTGAAAAGCTGGGCGTTCCCGTCGAACGCCTTAAATACGGCGGGAAGGCGGCTTGCTTTATCGTCTATCAGCTTGTCGTGGGGCGCGACACGTTCTTTTCAGACGATGAAGAGGGCGCGCAGGAATTCACGTATCAAGTACACGTCTATTCAAAAACGGATTACATCGACATTCTTCAACGCTTGAAAACGGCGTTGAAGGCGGCGGGGTTCTACGCGATCACAATAGACGCGGAAACATACGAGCAGGACACGGGATATTACCACATTCCCGTTGAAATCAAGTATATGGAGGTATGACACATGGCAACAATCGGATTGCGCGATCTTTACCGCGCACCCATCACGATCGGCACGGACGGCGCGGAGGAATACGGAACGCCCGTGCGTATGGCGAAAGCTATTTCGGCGGAGCTTTCCGTTGAAGTCGCCGAAGCGATCCTTTACGCCGACGACGGCGCGGACGAAGTTGTAAAAGAATTCGTATCCGGAGAAATCACGCTGAACGTGAACGATCTTCTTCCGGCTGATCTTGCCGCCCTGCTTGGACAGAAGCAGGACACGGACAAGGTTGTTTACGGTTCTGACAGCGACGAAGCGCCCTATACCGCAATCGGCTTCCGCGCGAAGAAGGCGGGCGGAATGTACAAGTACATTTGGCTTTACAAGGTCAAATTCGCGATCCCCGATGAAAACTACACCACGAAGGGCGACAGTATCGAATTTACTACGCCGGAGATCGTCGGACAGTTCATCAAGCGTTCCGACGGCTTGTGGAAGGCTGAACACGTCGCAGAGCCTACGAACAGCGTGGCGGCGGCTTGGTTCACTTCCGTTCGTGAGCCTAACAACGCGGGCGGTTAATCGAATATCGAAAGGAGGAACGGCGGGAAGTCTGAAAAAGGCTTCCCGCCTTATTCTGCTATGAGCGCAATTAAAGACGGACGTTTCCCGATCATGCTGGACAAGGAAAGACACCTTCTTTTCAGTCTGAACGCGATCGACGAAATGCAGGACAAATTCGGCGGCTTCGATCGCCTTGATACCGTGCTTTCCGGCAAGGACAGCATTAAAAATCTTCGCTGGCTTCTGACCATGCTTTTGAATGAGGGCGCGGCGGACGACGAAGAACCGCTTACAGAAAAACAGGTGGGCAAGCTCATTCATACGGGCAATTTCGCCGACGTGAAAGCGGCGATCTTCAAATCCTTTTCTATGGGCAACAACGGAACGCCCGAACCGCCCGAACGGGACGAAGAGGAAGAGGACGACGAAGAGGACATCGAAAAAAACGCGACAGCGGGCAAGGAATAATCGACCTTGCCCGCCTTCTTTATATCGGCGTAACGCTTCTTCGCTGGAGCGAAGCCGAAGTATGGCGCATGACACCGTATAAAATTTTGACGCTTTTCAAAATTCATCGTGAATTCAATCCGGATCGTTTCAAGCCCGTTCCGAAAGAAGTTGATATTGACGACGTGCTGGGAGGGATATAAATGGCGAAAGAAGAGCAGATCAAAACATCAATCGACCTTACAGGCGAAAAAGAGTATCGCGCCGCTTGCACTAACATAAATTCTTCCCTTCGCGAAATCGGATCGGAAATGAAGCTGACAACGGCGGAGTTCGCCGACAACGCAGACAGCGTGGAAGCGCTGACCGCGAAACAGAAGCTATTGCAAAAGCAGTTCGACGAACAGGCGAAGAAGGCAGAAGCGGCGGAAAAGGCATTGAAGAAAATGCGCGATAACGGTATCGAACCGACAAATCCCGCATATCAGAAAATGCAAACAAATCTGAACAACACCAAAGCCGACATGGTGAAAATTCAAAAGGAAATCGACGACACTTCTAAAAAGCTGAAAAGCTCAAAGGTGGATTGGGAGAGCGTCGGCGAAACCGTCGGCAAAGCAGGAAAGGCGATCGGCGCAGCTTGCGCGGCTATGGGTGCGGCGATCGCGGCGGCGGGTGCGGCGTTCTTCGGGCTTGCCGAAGAAACACGCGAAGCCCGCGAAAACATGGGTAAACTTGAAACCAGTTTCACGACGGCGGGACATTCGGCAGAGGACGCGAAAAACACCTATACGGAGTTGTACGGCGTTCTTGGCGACGACGGACAGGCAACGGAAGCCGCCGCCCACCTTGCGAAGCTGACTACGAACGAAAAAGAGCTTTCGGACTGGACAAACATTTGCACGGGCGTTTACGCGACATTCGGCGACAGCTTGCCGATTGAAGGTTTGACCGAAGCCGCGAATGAAACGGCAAAGACGGGATCAATCACGGGCAATCTTGCCGACGCGCTGAATTGGGCGGGCGTATCCGAAGATGATTTTCAAGCCAGCCTTGACGCTTGCACGTCGGAGCAGGAGCGGCAAGCCCTTATCACGTCCACGTTGAACGGGCTTTATTCCGAAGCGGCGGACAAGTACAGAGAGGTAAACGGCGACATTATCGACGCGCAGAAGGCAACAGCAAATCTGAACAGCGCTATGGCGGCGCTGGGCGCGATTGCTGAACCGATCATTACAAAGCTAAAACAGCTTGCGGCGGAGCTTTTGCAGGAGATAACGCCGTTCGTCGAGCTTATCGGAAAAGGCTTGACGGGTGCGCTTTCCGGAGCGGAGAGCGCGGCGGCGGACTTCACAGACGGCTTGCTGGGTATGGTTACGTTCGCGATTGAGAAACTAACGGAAATGTTGCCGACCTTCCTTGAATTCGCGGTGAAGATGATCACGAATATCGCGACGGGCATAGCTCAATCGTTGCCGACGCTTGTTCCTTCGCTGGTTCAGCTTGTAACGGACATCGTGCAAGTTCTGATCGACAATATCCCGTTGCTGATCGACGCGGCTTTACAGCTTGTAACAGGGCTGGCGGAAGGCATTATAAACGCGATCCCCGTTCTTGTTGCGGCGCTTCCGCAGTTGATAACCAGCTTGATCGACGGTTTGCTTTCCGCAATCCCGCAGATCATTCAAGCGGGTATCGACCTTCTGACGGCGTTAATTACCGCCCTTCCGGAGATCATCACAACGATTGTTGAAGCGATCCCGCAGATCATTGAAGGCATTATCACGGCGCTTATGGAGAACATACCGCTTATCATTCAAGCGGGCATTGATCTTCTTGTCGCGCTCATACAGGCATTGCCGCAGATTATAACGACGATCGTTCAAGCGATCCCGCAAATCATAAGCGGCATTGTAAACGCGTTGATCGGCAACATAGATCAAATCATTATGGCGGGCGTTCAGCTTTTCGTGGCGCTCATTCAGAATTTGCCGACGATCATAGTTGAAATTGTGAAAGCAGTTCCGCAGATTGTTTCCGGCATTGTGCAAGCGTTCGCGTCGCTGGGCGGCGAAATGATAAACGCGGGCGCAAACCTTCTTCACGGCTTGTGGGAAGGTATCAGCGGCGCGGCTTCGTGGTTGTGGGAAAAGGTATCCGGCTGGGCTTCGTCCCTTGTTTCGGGTATCAAGGACTTCTTCGGCATTCATTCCCCGTCAACGGTATTCGCTGAAATCGGCGGCAACATGGCGGACGGCGTGGGCGTAGGCTTCATCGACAACATGGGCGGCGTTGAAGGCGATATGACCGCCGCAATGGGCGGAGCGGGCGCGCTGACGGCGGCGGAAGCAGTAAACGCCGTGAACAACGGCATTATTGCAAACATTGAAGGCTTGTCCGGAGCGGTGAACGCGATCGTCGAGCGGGTTATTACCGGATTGACGGCGCAAGCACAGCGTTTCAATCAAGCCGGACAGGACTTCGACAAGAACATAGCTTCCGGCATGGTGGCGGGTATCGTGCAGATCACGCAGAAAGTACCGCAGATCGCACAAAGCATTATTACCGCATTCACGGCACAACATCAAAAGTTCGTAACCGAAGGAACGAACATCGACAAGAGCATAGCGCAAGGAATGATCGCGGGTATCCCGCAGATCACGGGCAAGGTTGCACAAATCATTCAGCCCGTTATTACCGCGCTTCGCTCTTATGTATCGGAGTTTACGGCGGCGGGCGAAGAGATGGTGCGCGGCATTTGGCAGGGCTTTCAAAATATGTCCGGCTGGCTTGAAAGCCGCGTCCGCTCTATGATGAGGGACATTGTGGCGGCGGTTGAAGAGGAAATGGACATCAATTCCCCGTCGAAGGTTTTTGCCCGTATCGGTTCGTACATGGCGCAGGGCTTGGGCGAAGGCTTCGCCCGCGAAATGCGCGACGTTGAAAGTTCGATCCGGCGCGAAACGTCGAACGCCGTTCCGGAATTCCGTTCCGGAGAGGGACGCGACACGCGCGGCGGCGGTACGCCTTCCGTTGAAGTCGTGCAAAACATCTATGCGAACGAAACGAGCTACGCCGAACAGCAAAGACAGGCGGCGCGGCAGTTCCGGCAGATTGCGCGGGAGGTTATGGCATGAGGACACAAGAAAAATTGATCTACACGAACGAGCGCGGGGAAAGCATAGAGTTTTCCCCCGCTTCTTCGTATCACGTAAACTTCAAGGACGTTACCGGACTTTCCGACGTGCGAAACGCTATTTACAGCACCAACAGCATGGGGCAGGACGGCGACACATACTTGGGCTATCGGATCGAAAGCCGCGATATTGACATCGTGGGATACATCAAGGAGCGGGACAAGCAAGCGGCGCAGAACCTACGCCGGAAGCTGAACCGCATATTAAATCCGCAGTACGAAGCAACGTTGACGTATGTTTTCGGCGACTTCCGGCGGGTGATCGGTTGCAAGATCGACGACGCGCCGATCTTCAAGCGAAAGCCGATCTTCGAGCAATTCACGGTTAGCTTGTCTTGCCTTAATCCTTTTTGGAGAGAGGAAACGGAAACGCGCGAGGACATAGCAACGTGGATCGGCGGCTTTGAATTCCCCGTTCCGGACGGGCTGGAGCTTTACGACGGCTGGGAAATCGGCTATCGCCAGCCGTCGCTGATTGTGAACGTCTACAATTCCGGCGACGTGAAAAGCGGTATCCGGATCGAGTTCCGCGCGATCGGCGCGGTTACAAATCCCGTATTGCTGAACGTCGATACACGGGAGTTTATCAAGCTGAATATTTCGCTTGTAGCGGGCGACGTTTTAACCGTTTCCACGGGCTACGGTGAAAAAGCCGTGAAGCTGAACCGTGGCGGCACGATTACAGACGCGTTCCGCTATCTCGACGTTGATAGTTCGTATTTGCAGATCGCCGTGGGCGACAATCTCTTCCGTTATTCAGCGGACGCGAACGCCGAAAATCTCGAAGTTTCGATCTATCACAATAACTTGTATTTGGGGGTGTAGCGCGGTGGAATTATACGTTTATAGCCGCGATATGACACTTCAAGGGATCGTCGAAAAGATTTCGTCCTTGATATGGACGCGGCGTTATTGGAGTTGCGGCGAATTCAAGTTGCTTGTTCCCTTCACGGAGGAACACGCCCGCTTGCTGGTGAAGGAAAATATCATCATCAAGCGCGGCGGCAACGAAGCGGCGGAAATCCGCTATATTCACATCACGAAGAATTCACAGGGCATGGAGGAAATAGAGGTTCAAGGCAAGTTCCTTCTTTCGTGGATCGGCAAGCGCATTTTGACAACGCAGATCATCACGAAGGACACGACACAGAACATTCTATACGCCATTGTGAAGCAGACTTGCACGAACGCAGGAGCGGCGCGCAATATCCCGAATTTCAGCATATCCACGACCGACGCAGACACCGGAAGCGGGCAGATCGACTATACTTCGGAGCAGTACGCGAACGCCCAGCTTGCGGCGGAAACGGCGGCGAAGGCGGCGAAGCTGGGTATTCGGGTTCTGACAAATGCCCGCACGGGCAAGCATACCTTTTCCGTTTACGAAGGGCGCGATCTTACGGCGGGCAATACCGCAGGGAACGCGCCTTGTATCTTTTCGCAGGAGTTCGACAACATCGTGGAACAGGAATACACGAACAGCGTTGAAAACCTTAAAACAACGGCTTACGTCGGCGGAGAGGAAAAAGAAGGCGTAACGCGGAAGGTTGCCGAAGTCGGCGGCAGTTCGACGGGGCTTTCCCGCGACGAAGTTTTCATCAATGCAACGGACATCGCGCAGGAATACGAAAACGAGAGCGGGCAGACCGTAACGCTTACCAACGCGCAATATTTAGCGCTTCTTTCCGCGCGCGGCGTTGAAGAGCTGGAGCAATACGCGGAAACGCTTGCTTTCGGATCGAAGATCAACACGAACGCGAATTTGAAGTACGGCACGGACTACGATTTGGGCGATCGGGTAACGTGTATCAATAAGCGCTGGAACGTCCGCATTGACGTTCGCATAACGGAGATCGCGGAAACCTACGAAACCAGCGGCGAAGAAATAGATATTACCTTCGGCGAGAGCTTGCCCGCGCTTCTGACACAAATTCGGCAGATTACGAAATAAAGGAGGGCTTCACAGCATGGAAAAATCAAGTTTCTTCAACAGCGTTTCGCACGATCGCACGTACAAGGCAGAGGATTGGGCGGAATACTTTGCTTCGTTCATCGGGAACGGCGTTTTCCCCGTCCCTTCGACGGGGCTTCAAGTCGTTGCAAACGACGGAATGAAGCTGAACGTTAAAACGGGCAAAGCGTGGATCAACGGTTACTTCTACTTCAACACGGGCGATCTTGCCGTCGAGCTTGACACGGCGGACGGACAGTTGAACCGCATTGATCGCGTTGTCGTGCGCTGGGATTTGACAAACCGCGTTATGTCGGTGAAGGTCAAATCTTCTTCGTTCAGCGCGTCCCCTACCGCGCCAGCATTGCAGAGGGACGCGGACGTTTACGAGCTTGCGCTGGCGGACATCTACGTGGGCGCGGGCGTAACAGCAATCACGCAAAGCAAGATCACGGATCAACGCTTGAACACGTCGCTTTGCGGCGTTGTTGCCGCCGTCGTTCAGCAGATCGACACGGCGGCTTTTAACGCACAGCTTCAAGCGTGGTTCGCTGAATATCAATCCCTTTCGGCGGCGGAGTACAACACGCTTGTTTCGTATATGAATTCGCTGAAATTGCAGGGTAACACGCAGTACGAAGCGTTCGAGCAACACATGGCGGATTTTGAAACACAGGCGGCGGCGGACTTCAACGCATGGTTTAACGGCTTGCAAACCGTCCTTGACGATAACGCGGCAACAAACCTTCTGAACATCACGAACGCGCTTGACGCGCGCGTGGATATGCTGGAAGCGGTGCTTTTCAATGACATTACGACAAATCCGTTCTTGATCCTCTTCGACGATCTCGACGGCGTAACGTCTACGGGCATTTGGAACGAGAGATTGCAGAGGATCGAATGTTGACGCGCTACGCTTGCACGGCGGCGGAATTGTCGTGCGTGATCGGAAACATCTTCGCGGAGCTTTCACCGCCATGCGCGGCTTGCGGTGCGGAGGTATTGCAGATCACAGGAACAACGGTTACGGGGAATGCGGCAACGCTGACCGTTACCGAAGCGGGCTTCGATTTCGACGGGTGCGCCGACGATACCGCTATGATCGAGCGAATGCGGAAAGGACGGTGCATATATGCAAAGACCGGAGCGGGAGCGGAAAGAACCGACAGAATTCAACGTGATTGTGAAGGCGAAAGACCTTGTAAAGCACACCTTCACGATCACGAATTCGACGGAGCGCTACCCGAAGAAATACCGCTTCACGCTTGTAAACAGGATACAGGATAAAGCGGTGGACATTTACGAATGCGTCCTTGAAGCAAACGAATTAGACCTTCGGGACGCGCAGGAATACAGACAACGGCAGAAGCTACAAGCAAAGGCGCTGACCTATTGCAAGGAGCTTCTATTTTTCATAGAGCTTTCGCAGGAAATGGGCTTTATTTCTATGAGCAGTTGCGAATATTGGTCAAAACTTGCGCTTGAAGTGAAGTACATGACGACCGCGTGGAAGAAGCGGGACAAAACGAGGGCTTGAAAAACGTTCGGGGTACATCTTGATACGCCTAATTCGTCGAACGCCAACAACGTCCGCAACGTCAATTCGGACGGCTCTTTGAACAACAACAACGCGTACAACGGCAACAATGGCGTTCGCCCGCTTCGGTGGACTATGTGAACGAGTAGGCACAGCCGAAAGCAGAATACCACCATCAAAGGAAGGTGTATCCCGTCGCCGCTATCCACGGCGGGGACGAATACAGGATCGCCGATACCGGAGCATACCGCCTTCCGGCGGCTGGCAAAGGTTATAAACAGCGAGGATTTTTTATTATGACAGACTTTGAAAAGATACACAGTTTTGAAAGCCTATACAATGCCTACCGAAAGGCGCGGCAAGGCAAGAGGTGGAAAGGAGCGGCGGCAAAGTTTGAAGTTAATCTTCTTGAAGCGCTGAACCTATTAAGCGCGCAGATCAGAACGAAGCGCTATACCATGTCCCCGTATAACACGTTCGAGGTATACGAACCGAAGCGCCGCGTGGTTATGTCGAACAGCTACAAAGACAAGGTTGTTCAACATTCGCTTTGCGATAACGTGCTTGAACCGATTTTGACACGATCGTTCATTCGCGATAACTACGCGTCGCAGGTGGGGAAAGGTACGCATTACGGGTTAGACAGGCTTCAAGAGTTCATGCGGAGGTTTTACAGAAAGAACGGAATTGACGGCTGGATACTGAAAGGCGATATTTCAAAGTATTTCTATTCGATCCGGCACGACGTTTTGAAAACCTTAATCCGCGAGAAGATAACCGATCCGGACGTTTTGTGGCTTGTCGATCTTATCATCGACAGCACCGAAGGCAACGTCGGAATACCGATCGGCAATCAAACTTCACAGCTTTTCGCCCTTCTCTACCTTGACGGGCTGGATCACTTCGTAAAGGAAAAGCTGGGTATCAAATATTACGGGCGCTATATGGACGACTTCTTTTTGATCCATCACGACAAAGCATATTTGCAGGAGTGCCGGAAGCAGATTGAAGCATTCGTACAGGCGCGCGGGCTTTCGCTGAATGCGAAAACGAATATCTTTCCCTTGAAACACGGCGTTGATTTCTTGGGCTTTCATACATACTTGACCGAAAGCGGCGCGGTGATCCGCAAGGTGCGCCGCCGGAGCAAGAACAATATGAAGCGGAAGTTGAAGAAATTAGCCGCCCTTCACGCGGCGGGACGGATCGACGCAAAGACCGTTGAACAATCCTATCAAAGCTGGAGAGGACACGCCGAAAAGGGAAACAGCTATCACTTGATCCGGCGGACGGATCATTATTACAACAGCTTAATGAAACCAAAGGAGGCGGCACAATGTCAAAAACATTAGGCAGTTTGACGGTGGGCGCGAAGATTGAAGTCCCGGTTCTTTCGGCGTATCAATCGCGCTTCGGATCGAAGATCGTTTTCAAGATCGCCGACAAGAACCACAGCGGCTACCCGTCGAATTCCGTAACGCTGATTACGGAAAAAATCATTCAGTTAATGTGCTTCGACGCAAAGGAAGCAAGCAACAGCAACAGCGATCGGAAACAATACGGCAATAACCGCTATCAATATTCAAACATTCTGCAATGGCTGAACAGTAACGCGGCGGCGGGCGCATGGTACAGCGCAAAGCACAGCGCAGACGCGCCGCCCACAAACGCGAACGTATGGAACAATTACAACGAATACGACGCGTGGGCGGGCTTCCTTGCTATGCTTGATCCGAAGTTCGTTGCGGAGCTTCTGACAACAACGCAGACCGTCGCAAGAAATACCGTTACCGACGGCGGAAGCTATGAAACGGTAACGTCAAAAATGTTCCTTCCGTCCACCACAGAAGTGGGGCTTGCGAATGAAAACAATATCGCAGAAGGAACGCTTCTTGCGCTATTCAGCAACGACGCTTCCCGCGTCGCTTATCCTACGGCGCAATGCGTGAGCAATTCGGAGTACACGAACAGCAATTTCAGCACGTCAAAGGGCTGGTATTGGTGGCTTCGAACGCCTTATTCGTCGGGCGCCAGCTACGTCCGCAGCGTCAGTTCGGGCGGCTCTTTGGACCGCGGCAACGCGTACAGCGGCAGCAATGGCGTTCGCCCGCTTTGTAATCTTAAATCTTCTATCTTGGTATCTGACAGCCCGAACAGCGACGGAAATTATACGGTAATCTACAATTCCGCGCCTTCCGCGCCGCCCAGCATTACCGCGCCAGCGACGTGTTACAGCGGGCAGAACATCAACATTTCTTGCGCGGCGGCGACCGATCCGGACGGCGACGCGCTGACCTATTGTTTCGAGCGCTCATACAACAGCGGCGCGTGGACACAGGTTCAAACGTCCGCAAGCAGGACGTTCACGGAAGCGGTATCGACCGCGTGGAACACGTTGAAATACCGCGTCCGCGCGAAGGACAGCTACGGCAATTATTCCGCATACACCACAAGCGGAGATATTGCCGTAATCCATAACCAGCCGCCCGTGATTTCCGGCAGTAATGCCGATCTTGGGATCAAGCGCGCCGATTTCACCTATCAATACAGCGTAACCGATCCGGACGGCGACACGGTGAACGTTGTTGAAAAGATCGACGGAAAGACAATCGCGACGAAGAACGCGATCACGCTGGGCGCGACGCAGACGCTTTCCGTTTCCGGAAATACCTTCACGGCGCTTACGAACGCAAAGCACACGATCACGATTACGGCGACCGACAGCGCAGGAAATAGCGCCGTCCGGACGCTGACGTTCACAAAGTCGATTGCGGGCTTCGTTATCACGCTTTCCGCGCCGCTGGAAGCCGACAGCCAGCCGACACGCGCAAATGTCAAGGTAACGCGCGACATTCCGGCGGGCGGCACGTTCAAGGTTGAAGTTACGAATAATCCGTTTGACGCTTCCCCCGTTTGGGAGGATTGCACGAACGCGGTTGTTCAAGGCGTTGCACACGTTTTCACAAATAAGATCAACACGGCGGCACAGTACGGAATGAATATCCGCGTAACCGTCCAGCGCGGCGACGCGCTGACCGCTTGCTGGGTATCGGGGATCGGGGGGAATTTTGAATGAGCGTAACACACAAGAGGAGCGAAAAGCAGATCGGCGCGGCAGAGCTTGAAGCCTTGCGCGCTTCGATCATGGCGGAGGTTGAAGCCGCCCGCGCCGAAACCGAAGAAAGCATTATTTCGAGTATCCGCAATAACCTTGTTTCCCTTCCGGAGCAAGGCGAAGAGTGGAACGAGAAGAAAAGCTATATCACGGGCGACGTGGTAACGCTTGACGGCGTGAGCTACACGGCAACGCATTACAGCCGTGGAAAATCCCCTGCTTCAAATCCGGACAAATGGACGCGCACACCGACCGAAGAGCAAATCGGCGCATGGGCTGACCTTCCGGACGGCGAAGTAATCACGGAGGGAACAAAGGTAACGCACAACGGGAAGAAGTGGGTATGCGTCGCCCAGCACTTCAAATCTTCCGTCTATTCCCCGCGCGTCAATTCGACGAAGTGGGAAGAGATAACATAACGGCAGGAAGGAGGATCAACGATGGACACTTTTACAACGGTTCTTTCCGTCTTTTCTACCGTATGCGCTATCGTGTTCGGCTATATCGCTTTTGTTCGTAACAGGGACAAGGACAAGGAAAGCAATGTGAAGCACGACGCGACCGTTTTAACCGAGATCGGATACATCAAGGCGAACACGGACGAAATCAAGGCGGAGCAGAAGGAACAGCGAAAGACGAATACGGAGTTCGTAACGCGCTTGACCGACGTTGAAGCGTCGGCGAAACAGGCACACAAGCGGCTTGACCACATCGAAAAACGAATGGATCAAGCAGAGTAACACCAGCGGCGGCGGGGACTTCCCCGCCGCTTCTTCATTGCAAAGGAGGTATTAAATGGCACTTAAAGGGAGCAACAACGAAGCGCGAATATGGAATTATTGTATCGCGCAGGGATTAACCGAAGCGGGGGCGGCGGGCTTGATGGGTAATCTTTACGCTGAAAGTGCGCTTAATCCAAAGAACCTTCAAAACAGCTACGAAAAGAAGCTGGGACACACGGACGAAAGCTACACGGCGGCAGTTGACAACGGGACGTATGGAAACTTCGTGCGGGATCGCGCAGGATACGGGCTTGCACAATGGACGTATTGGAGCAGGAAGGAAGCCCTGCTTGCTTTCGCGCGTTCAAAAGGAAGGTCAATCGGCGATCTTGAAATGCAGTTGGATTTCTGCTTCAAGGAGCTTTCGAGCGGATACAAAGCCGTATTGAATACGCTTAAAACCGCAACGACCGTCCGCGCCGCTTCCGATAGCGTTCTTCTGAAATTTGAACGCCCGGCGGATATGAGCGAAGCCGCACAGAAACGGCGCGCAAGCTACGGGCAAAAGTATTTTGACAAGTACGCCGTGGCGGGCAAAGACACAAAGAAGGAGGAAAACAAAGTGGGAAAAATGACAAGCGCCGCATTCGTCGAAAAGCTGATCGACGTTGCAAAGAATTATAAAACGCTTTATGTTATGGGTTGCTTCGGCGCGCCTATGTCGGCGGCGAACAAAAAGCGCTATACAAGCAATCATACATACAACAAACAGGCGGCGCGAACGCGCATGATTAACGCCGCAAGCGCGGATACGTTTGGCTTCGATTGCGTTTGCCTTATAAAAGGCATTTTATGGGGCTGGCGCGGCGACACGGCGAAGAGTTACGGCGGCGCGTCCTATGCCGTGAACGGCGTTCCGGACATCGGAGCAGATCAGATGATTACAAAATGTGCGGGCGTTTCGACGGACTTTTCAAACGTTGCAGTCGGTGAAGCGTTGTGGTGCGAAGGTCATATCGGCGTTTACATCGGAAACGGGCTGGGCGTTGAATGTACGCCGCGCTGGGATAACAAAGTTCAGATTACCGCCGTTGCAAATATCGGCAAGAAGGCGGGTTACAACGCGCGCACATGGAGGAAGCACGGGAAGTTACCTTATATCGACTATACAGGCGCGCAGACCGACACTTCTGGCGGCACGGCGGAGGGCAAAAAAGACAATGCCGTGGCGGGGTATGCCGTCGGCGATATTGTCGAGTTCATCGGAACGAAACATTACACAAGCGCGAACGCTTCGAGCGGGAAGCCTTGCAAAGCGGGCAAAGCGAAGATCACGCAGATTTACAAGAGCGGAAAGCACCAGTACCACCTTGTAAAAGTGTCCGGCGGCGGTTCGACCGTGTACGGCTGGGTGGACGCGCAGGACATTTCCGGCGGGACATCGGCGCAGAAGATCACAGCGGGAAGCAAAGTGCGCGTGAAAGCGGGTGCGAAAACCTATTCCGGCGGAAACCTTGCTTCCTTCGTCTATTCCCGCGATCACATCGTCAAGGAGCTTTCCGGCAAGCGCGCCGTGATTACCTACTGCGGAACGGTTGTCGCGGCGGTGAACGTCGATGATCTAACGCTTGTTTAACACACGCACAACGCACGGTATGCGTTACACAACGCGCGCCGTGCGTTAATTGCGCTATGAAAGGGGGACGCAATGAAAAACAAACCTTCGAGTGGGAAGCGGGTGGCGAGGCGCCGCTTCTTCAAGGCTGACGAACGCTTCGCAACGAAAGCCGTTATTGTGATCGCAATTACAACGGCGGCTTTCATCGTCGCGCAGTACGTTTCATTTCTTATCACGCGGCAGGAACAAACCGTTCTGATCGAATGGTATTTCCGCGCCGTCGTGATCGAATGCGGCGTAATGATGATGAAGCGTCTTGCCGAAGTAATCGTCGGCAGGATCAAGAAAAAAGAAAAAATCGACATAACAGAAAGCGAGGATACAAACAATGACTATTGATCTTACCAGCATTGCAAACGCCGTGATCGCTCTTATCGCGGCTATCATTACCGCCTTCGTGATCCCGTGGATCAGAAGCAAGACGACCGCCGCACAGTTTGAGAAAATCAAAATGTGGGTAACGGTTGCCGTCGAAGCCGCCGAACAGATTTACACCGGAAGCGGCAGGGGCGCAGAGAAGAAAGCATACGTTGTTGAATTTCTGAATAGCAAGGGCTTCAAGATCGACGCGGAAACGCTGGATAAACTGATCGAAGCCGCCGTCTTTAATCTTCCGGACTACTTCACTATTTCCGGCATTCCGGCGGATACCGACAGCAACAAAGAGTAATTAACCGCGCGGCGGATCGCGCTTCCCCTTTCAGCCTTCCGCCGCATAAAGAACAATCCCCCGTGCGGGCTTTCGAGCCTTCACGGGGGATTTTTTTTGTTTGGTTCATTCCTTCGGCGGTTCGACCGACGCTTCCGGCGGCGCGGCGGTTTTCCCTTTAATGAGTTGATACAGCTTCTTACAGCCGATCGCAATTCCCTTGAACAGAAGATAATAAATCTTGTAAAGGGCATAGCACAGATAATACAGACACCAGCCGACGGCGATCATTGTATACCACATCAAATAGAACATACCGACGAAGCACATCAAAAGAAGCCAGTACCACCAGTTCTTTTTATTTACGCGGATACCGAAGCCCAGCCGGAAACCGGACATCTTCTTCAACGTCTTTGTAAAGCTGACGAACATTAGAGCAAATCCCCCTTCTTAAATGTAAATTTTTAAGGCAGAATTCGCCCATTCTGACCTTTAACACAATTATACGCGCTTCGTGCGCTAAAATCAAGAATAAAGCGGAATATTTACACACCGTTTGCAAATAATCAGAATGAAGAGGGATTGCGGCGTTAATGAAGATATACGATTACAACGGCAAGAAGAACATTTGCGGCGACCGATTGCGCGAAGCGCGCGTCGTCCGGCGGCTACGGCAAGAGGATTTAGCCGCGCAAATACAGTTGAAGGGGATCAATATGGAGCGGGACAGCATAAGCCGAATTGAAATCGGTACGCGCTTCGTATCCGACTTTGAATTGAAGATATTTGCGGAAGTGCTGGGCGTTTCGGTGCAATGGCTTTTAGGCATAGACGAATAACGGCGGCGGGGTGATCCCGTCGCCGCTTTTCTTTTATTTTTTCTTGTTTTTTCTGAAAATCTCTTGACATTATACGTCAAATGACGTATAATAAGATCACAGGCAAGGGGAAGCCGAGTAACAAAGAAAGGAGCGACACCACAGGAAAGGGGGTGCGACAGTTGAGCGAAGAGCAAATAAAAGAACTGCTTGAACTTCTACGGAAGGCGATTGAAAGTGAAACGGTGGAGCGTATCACAATCAGCATAAAGCCTAACAAGCAGAAGCCCAAACAGTCCTGACAATTCGGCGGCGGGTATCCCCGCCCGTCGCCTTTATTATAACTCATAAAACAAGAAAAAGTCAAGGGAGGTTCGGCGCGTGGAAATAAGCGTGAAGATTTCTTACAAGAACGAGAAGTTACAGAACGCAAGACAAACGGCTGGTATGTCGCAATCACAGCTTGCGCGGGCGGCGGGAATATCCGTGCGCGTCCTGCAAGACTACGAACGCGGCGCGCGCGACATCAGCGGGGCGAAGCTGGCAACGCTTCTTAAACTTTGCAACGCCCTTCATTGTGAATTGCGGGACATTATAGCCGATCACGAAACGATCGAGCTTTTAGACGCATACGGGAAAAACAAGTAACTATCGGCAGGGGCGGCAGAAATGCCGCCCTTTTGTCATATTCGGAAGCTGGAGGAAGGAAGAATGCACAAACACTTAACATGGACAGACCGTCTAAAAATCGAAAAAGGCTTGAAAGAGGGCTTGAAGCCTTGCGCGATCGCTGACCGTCTGCACGTCCACAACACAACGATATACAGGGAGTTGAAGCGCGGACGCTATACGCATTTGAATTCCGACTTGACAACCGAAGAACGCTATTCGCCGGAGATCGCCGAACAGCGTTACCGCGAAAACCTCAAAGCCAAAGGCGGCGAATTGAAGATCGGCAACGATTACGAATTATCCGCCTTCATCGAAAAGAAGATCGGCGAAGAAGGTTATTCCCCCGCCGCCGTCGTCGGAGAAATCAAGCGGCTGGGGCTGACCTTCAAAACGGAGATCAGCGAAAAGACGATCTATAATTACATCGACAAGGGCATATTCTACGGGATCAGCCGCGAGAGCTTGCCGGAACACGGGGAGCGGAAGCGGAAGTATGACAAGGTGGAGCGGAAGAAAGCCGCCCGCGCGCCGCAGGGCGAAAGCATAGAGGAACGCCCGCAGGAAATCAACGATCGGCAGACCTTCGGACATTGGGAAGGCGATTGCGTATGCGGGAAGAAGCGGACGAAGGAAACCTTGTTCGTTCTTTCGGAGCGCTTGACGCGGAACGAAATTATTATCAAAATGCCGGATCAGACCGCCGCCAGCGTCGTGGCGGCGCTGAACAAATTAGAACGCCGCTTCGGGAAGAAGTTTTCACAGATATTCAAAAGCATTACGTTTGACAACGGATCAGAATTTATGGATTGCGCCGGAATTGAAAAATCCGTCTACGGCAAAGACCGGAAGCGCACGAAGGTTTACTATTGCCACCCGTACAGCGCATACGAACGCGGCACGAACGAGAACATAAACAAAATGATACGGCGGTTCTTGCCGAAAGGAACGGACTTCCGGAAAGTAACCGCCGCATATATTCAGCGCGTCGAAACGTGGATCAACAATTACCCGCGCGAGATTTTAGGCTTTGAAACGTCCGGATCGCTCTTTGAAAGATACGTCGCCGAAGCCGCTTGAAGCCTTCTGAAAAAATATTTTAGTTTTTTCTGCTTTTACTCTTGACTTTTGCGGGAAAAGAACAAGTCCCGCGGGCGGAGCCTGCGGGGCTTGTTCTTTTACATGGCCAGAAGCTCCTCCAGCCGGGTGTGGATGAGCCCTATCAGCGTATCGTTGTCCGGCTTGTCGGTGTACTCCAACGGGTCGCACAGCATGGCCAGGTCCTCGGAGAAGTGGCCCGCCTCGAACACATCCAGGCCCGCTTGCTCCAAACACCCGGCGAAGCGCACCAGCGCTTCGTTCCCGTCCAGCTCGCCCCGCTTGCGCAGGGCGCCGCTCCAGGCGAACATGGTGGCGAGAGGATTGGTGGAGACCTTCTCCCCCCGCCGCCACCGGTAAAAGTGATCGGTGACGGTGCCGTGGGCGGCTTCGTACTCAAAACAGCCGTCCGGCGACACCAGCACGCTGGTCATCATGGGCAGCGAACCGGAGGCCGCGGCGATCAGGTCGCTCATCACGTCGCCGTCATAGTTCTTGCAGGCCCACACCATGCCGCCCTTGCTGCGGATGACCTTGGCCGCGATGTCGTCGATAAGGCCGTAGCGGTAGTGCAGCCCGGCCTGCTCAAAGGCGGCCCTGAATTCCTCGTCATAGACCTTCTGGAACAGCAGCTTGAAGGTCTGGTCGTAGTCCTTGGAGATGGTGTCCTTGACGCCGAACCACACGTCCTGCCCCACGGAGAGGGCATAGCCGAAGCAGCAGCGGGCAAAGGACAGGATGGAATCGTCACGGTTGTGCATGGCCTGTACCACGCCGGGGGCCTTGAAGTCGTACACCGTCTGGCGGCTCAGCTCCCGGCCGCCCTCGTCGGTGAACACCAGTTCCGCCTTCCCGGCGCAGGGCACCCGGTACTCCACGGCCTTGTACAAATCGCCGTAGGCGTGGCGGGCGATGGTCACCGGCTTTTCCCAGCAGGCCACCACGGGCTTCACCCGCCGCAGCAGGATGGGCGCACGGAACACCGTGCCGTCCAGCGCCGCCCGGATGGTGGCGTTGGGGGACTTCCACAGCTTTTTTAGCCCGTATTCCTCCTGCCGCTGCAGGTTGGGGGTGATGGTGGCGCACTTGACGCCCACCTTCAGCCGCTTGATGGCCTCCGCCGCCTCGACGGTCACCGCGTCCTCCGTTTCGTCACGGTGGGGCAGGGACAGGTCGTAGTACTCGGTGTTCAGCGCCACAAAGGGCCGTATCAGTTCATCCTTTATCATGCCCCACAGCACGTGGGTCATCTCGTCGCCGTCCAGCTCGGCGATGGGGTAAGGCATTTTTATCTTATCCATGGTGTTCCTCACTTTTCGCGGCGTAGTGGTTGATCAGGCAGCCGCGCAGCAGCAGCTCGCGCTCCTCGGCATTGGTGCTTTTCAGGTACAGGGTGAGGGGCGCCGTCTGTCCGCCGTGCAGCAGCAGGGCCGGGAATTCCTCGTCCCCGCGGGCTACCTTCTCGCGGACGTCGGGCACGTAGATGAAGTCGCCGTCCGCGCCGTCGAAGCTGTCGCCCGACACCAGGGTGAAGGGCAGCAGGCCCCAGTTGATGCAGTTGGAGCGGTAGCGCTTGGTGGCAAATTCGTAGCAGATATTGGCGCTGCCGCCCAGCACCCGCTGGCAGCTGGCCGCCTGCTCGCGGGCGGAGCCGTCGCCGGGCTTGTTGGCGAACAACACAGAGCCGATGTGTACACCGTGCAGGACGGCGGCCGCGTCCAGCCCCAAGGCATCCAGCACCGGGGCCAGCTCCGGGGGGATCTCGCCCGCGGCGCGGGCGGTCTCCAGCGCGGCGGTGGCCTTGGCCCGGGGTACGTACCCCGCGTCACGCCGGGAGAGGGTGAACTCCGCCAGCTTCAGCGGGTCAGAGCGGTAGGAGGAGGTCTCGCCGGAGGGGATGAGCTCGTCGGTGGTGGTGACCTCGTCACGCAGGACGGAGCACACCTGCAGCAGCAGGTGGTCGGACAGCGCCGGGATGGCGGGCCACTCGGCGATGTTGGGGCCGTACTGCAGCGGGGCGTCCGGCTGAGGGTGGCCGAAGCCGCGATAGACGCGCTTGTCGTACACAGCGGCATCGAAGCGGCGGTTTTTCTCCACGGTGTCGTCGTACTCCACGTCCGCCGCGGAGGTCACCACACCGTGGTTGCGGGCCGTGGCGGCGATGGAACGGGCGTCCATCAGTATCACGCCGGACAGCTGGCCGTCGCCGGGCCTGGAGCCCTCGCGGTTGGGGAAGTTGCGGGTAGTGTGGCGGATGGAGAGGGCGTCGTTGGCGGGGACGTCCCCCGCACCGAAGCAGGGGCCGCAGAAGCAGGGCTTGCACACGGCGCCGGCGCGCAGAAGGCGTGTGGTCACGCCGTTTTCCACCAACTCCAGCTCAACGGGGACGGAGGGCGGGTACACGGAGAAGTCGAAGTTGCCGCTGCCCACGTCGCATCCGTCCAGGATATTGGCCGCGGCGGCGATGTTGTCATACAGGCCGCCGGCGCAGCCGGCGATGACGCCCTGCTCCACCCGCAGCTTGCCATCCGACACCTTGTCGGTCAGGTGCAGCCTGACCTTGCCGCCGAACTGCTCCGCCGCACGCTTTTCCACCTGGCGCAGGATGTCGCCGGGATTCTCGATCAGCTCGCGCAGGGTCACCGCCTCGGAGGGGTGGAAGGGCAGGGCGGCCATGGGCTCGATGGCGGAAAGGTCCAGTTCGATGAGGGCGTCGTAGTAGGCGCCGTCCGCCGGGTGCAGGGGGCGGAAGTCCTCCTCCCTGCCGTGCAGCGCCAGGTAGTCCCGCACGGCGCCGTCGGTCTCCCACACGGAGGTCAGGCACGCGGTCTCAGTGGTCATCACGTCGATGCCGATGCGGTAGTCCATGCTCAGGCCGCCGATGCCGTCGCCCACGAACTCCAGCACCTTGTTCTTCACGAAGCCGTTCTTGTACACGGCACCGCACAGGGC
>ERZ1034952.511-NODE-511-length-36027-cov-9.016568_pt1 | contig 36027 bp, 31 predicted proteins | sample MGYA00520625_ERZ1034952 | MGnify/ENA primary metagenome ERZ1034952 (study PRJEB33766, sample SAMN09781773) | gut metagenome | biome: gut microbiome | host: Homo sapiens | place: Madagascar | study: EMG produced TPA metagenomics assembly of the PRJNA485056 data set... | reverse complement strand
TGGAGCCGATTACCTACTGCGCCTTTGAACTCTACATGGTGCAGGAAATGCCGATCGATCAGGTCATCAGTCAACTCGGAATCACGAAGAATCAGGTTTATATCGCCCGTACCCGCTGCGTTCGGAAATTGAAACATATTATCGCTGAAATCAATGCAGCCGATCCGACTTTGGAGCTGCCGGAAAATGGAATATAGAACGGGCGATGTCATCGGCGCTTACCGGTTGCTGGAGCAATGCGGCAAAGGTTCTTTCGGTCAGGTATTCCTGGCGGAAAATCTCTTCTCCGGCCAGACGGTTGCCTTGAAGCTTCTGACGGGAACCGGAAAGGCGATGCAAAAGGAACTGGACGGGCTGATCCGTTTCCGTTCCTGCCGTCACCCGAATCTGCTGCCGATCCTGCATATCGACAAAGTGGACAATCACCTTTATTACACCATGCCGCCGGCTGACAATCTCACTCCCGGAGAGGGATATTCCGCCGATACGCTGGCGCATCGGTTGAGTTCACGAGGGCCTTTACCGGCTTCGGAAGTTATGGCAATGACAGTGGAACTGCTTGCCGGATTGAAGGAACTGCACCGACATAAGCTGATGCATCGGGACATCAAGCCGGATAATATTCTCTGGCTCAACCGACAAGCGGTACTGGCGGATGTCGGATTGGTCAGGAATCACGCCGATGCCGGAGCCTGCGGTTCTCCCGGTTTCATGCCGGAGGATGTACTTGCCGGGCAGCGGAAAGCAACAGCAGAAGATGATCTGTATGCGCTGGGGAAAGTGATTTATTGTGCATTGACGGGATTGGGAGCGGAAGAATTTCCGCGGTTGCCGGGGACCTTTTCCGATCCGGTCGCCAAACAATTGTTCCGGGCAGTGTGTATGGCTTGTTCCAGTCAGTCATCGGTCAGGACTGCCGATGCGTTCAGGCGACTTCTGGCTCCGTCCGGCCATGCCGCCGGCAAACGAATTTGGCTTTGGGGCTGGCTTGCCGGAGGAGTTTTCCTTGCCGCACTTCTGATAGCAGGATGGGCAATGCATGCCAACCGTAAGCGACCGCGCGTGGTATTATCATGGGGATCGCCTCCACCAGTTGTTTCTCCTGCTCTTTCCGCAACACCACCGGAACCGCCGAAGCCTCCGGAATTGCCATCCAAGCCGGAGCCGTCTCCCTATCCGCCGGCACCTTCAGGGAGCTGGATCCATGCCATCAGCGAAAGCTTGAAAAAAACAAATTCCACCGATATCGATGCCAATAAAGAGCGGGAATTGTTACAGAACAAATATTCACAACTCATGCAACGCTATACGCCGGAGTTGCAGGAAAAATGTCGCAAACGCTCTTTTGAAATGACGGAGTATTTGCTTTCACTGGACAAATCCATCAGAGATCCATTGGAATGTGCGGAAGCCAAGCGGGAGGTCAAGGCAATGCAATCCTCAGATATTTTATGCCGCCTTAGTCAGACTGCCTTCTTCTGCAAGCATCGATATAAGCATTTTGTAGAGCAACAGACAGTTTCTTCTTTCGAGGTTTCCGCCCAGCATCACCTGATGGATTATTTCAAACACCTGCTCGATTTCTACGATGCGTATTGTGCTTCGCCAAAATAATCCGATTTTCGGCCTCTTTTCGTGAAAGATTCGCCGATCCGGTACGGATAATATAGAAAAGCCCTCCTGTCGCACTCGTTCGCAGGCACGTTAATGCCGGGGAAAGTCACGCATAAACGGAGTTTCAGCTTGACAAACTGTTCAAAAGATGATAGTTTATTATCGTAATTCACCTTTAATCAACGGAAAGGGACGATAAGTTACTGATCTGAACAGCAACAACTGAAACATATAACGTTAAGCAATCTTTCGCTCGGAAAACGCCAAATTCACAGCAGGAAAGACACAGCTCAACGGATACGTCATTGTGGCGTCTTCCGTTTGCGTGGTCTTTCCAGGCATTGGCGTGCCTCCGAGCGACAGCAACGGAGGGCGCCTTTTTATTTGCCTTTCGCCGACGGTCAAGTATTCGAAAGGAGGGATGTGCATTGTAATAAGAGACAGGTTCAGAGAAGGATTTATCACAAAATGAAGGAGTGGGAAATGAGTAACGACGAATGGCTATTGGGAGAAATGAATGTTTACGCGGATTCCCTGCCAGCTCCAACCGGATTGGTCGCGAATATCGGTGCTGAAAATGAAGTGACGGTTTCCTGGAACGACATGTCGTCCGGAGAGGGATATATAGAGTACAGTGTTCAAGTCAGCCGGTTTTCTGATTTCCGGGATGTATCTGATTATGGCAGTCCGGCGATTGTTGATTCATTCATGGAGTCCGATAATACATTCTGGATGATCCTCGACAAAGGAAGCTATTATATCCGGGTGAGAGCCATTGATTACACAGGGGAATACGGCGAATGGTCCACCGTCATTACGGTCGATGTGCCGATTGCGTGGATGACAGGCTACGAGGGAACTATTCTTGGCGTAGAGGGAATGGATGACCGGCTGGATACCTCCAATACACGAATTTCCGAAGTGACGGTAAACCGGAATGGATACCTGTCCGTACAGGATGGCGGCAAGACTCGAGGGATTATTGTAAATTCCGGCGGTCAGATGCGGCTTGGCGACGACTGGGCTGTTTATACTGAAACTTACGCAATAGAAACCGTTATCAATGACGGTGGAAGAATGATGGTAAAGGGAGGCTATGCGCAGCATACCGTTATCAATACGGGAGGCGAACAAACTGTTTATGGAGTATTTTCGTCTTTTACTTTCATGGAAGATTGGGTCGGTGCTTATGATACTACCGTCAATGGAGGTACACAGACCGCGATTGCAGCCAGTATTTCCCGGACTACTGTGAACTCCGGCGGCTTGATGGTTCTTCACGGCGGACTGGTTGATTCTCTGACAGTAAATTCGGGCGGTGTCGCAAAAATTTACAGTTATCAGGCAGGAAAAACTGCAACTACAGACAGCACACGTTTTGAAATTACTTATTTCGCCGGTCGTGCCGCCGACATGGCCATTAACGGAGGCACGGCATATTTGTACGACGGCACTACTGCCGACGATACCCGGATCGGTTCCGGCGGTGTCATGATGGTCCATGCAGGAGCGGAAGCGTTCGACACCACGATCTCCACAGACGGTTCGCTGATGGTGCTTGCCGGCGGACGGGCGACCGACAGTGTGCTGAACGGTGGTTCCATTCATGTCGCAACCGGCGGCTTGATTGATGGAGTTTCCATCAATTCCGGCAAGCTTTATCTGTATGGCGGCGCGATTCTTGACGGCATGGTCAATGTCAACGGTACGGTCATGCTTGATGATGTGACGATGAATCGGGGAACGTTGAATCTTCAATTGACTTCCGCTTCCGCCGTTTCTCCGATGATCAATGATTTGTCGTATCTGGAAGGTGGCGAGTTGACCGTCACGGTTGACGCCGCGCCAGGTGCCGGCATCTATGTTTTGGCCGGAAATGCCGGGCAATACAGCCAGAGCATTTCGTTGAAAGCCGACAGCGAAACGCTTGGAGCGCTTACGGTAAACGGCGACGCTCTGAATTATGGTGCATATCGTTATCAGCTTCTACTTTCCGATAATTCCGACTTGACGCTTCAGATCAGTAGTTCCATTGTACTCGCGAAGCCGGAATATTCTGTTTCGACGACAGAGCCGACCAATCAGGATGTCGAAATCATTGCCGCTTTCTCTGCCGACGCGGTGATCCGGGAATATTCCTTTGACGGCCAGAACTGGTCCGCTTATCAGGGAAAGATCATTCTCTCCGGCAACGGTTCCGTCTACTTTCGGGAGGGGGACGGTTCGGGCAACTACGGCCCGGTGGCAAGCTGCATCGTAAACAATATCGATAAGATCGCCCCCGAGAAGCCGCAGTTGACCGCGTCCACTCAGGAGCCGACTTACGACGCGGTCCTGGTTACCGCCCTGTTTTCCGCCGATTCGGTCAAGCGGGAATATTCGCTGGACGGGCGGAGCTGGCAGACCTATACTAACCCGGTCGCCGTGACCGGAAACGGCACCGTCTATTTCCGCGGAACCGACGCTGCGGGCAATACCGGCGTTGCGCAGTATGAGGTATCCAATATCCTTACGGTTTCGCCTGAGGCCCCGTCAACCGTCAGCCTCGCCCGCAGCAGCTATAAAAAGTACAACATTACCTTGAAGTGGGACAAGGCGACGACGGCGGATAAGTCAATCAAAATCGCCAACTACGAGATCAGCATCAATGGAGTGATTTACACATCGAAATCCACTTCATTTTCGTTGAAAAACGTCGATCTTGGCAGTTATGAATGCATGGTTCGCGCCATTGACAGTAACGGGAATGTCGGTAAATGGAGTGATGTGACGACTTTCACGGCGGTCGACGAAACCGCTCCAGTCGTGAAAATCACCTCCGTTTCTGTCAACGGTTATGATCTGATTCTGGGGTGGAACGGCGAGGATAAGAAAGGAGACATCATTTCCTATAGCGTCAAATATGACGGGATTATCCGGGAGATGCTGGGCGGAGACGCTTCCTCCATGACACTGACGCTTTCCGAAAACGATGTGGGCAAGCATAAAGTCGAGGTGATCGCCTTCGACGGCACCAACTACAGCAAGGCTGCCTCCAAAACTGTCGCGGTCAAGGATGTGACGCCCCCGGAACAGGTGACCGGCCTCTCGGTTCCCGTTGCGGACAGTAAATACAAAGCGATACTTTCGTGGCATATCGGAACCGATAATTCTGGCAAGGTTGCTCGGTATGAAATTTTGCTCGACAACGGCAAGATTCTGAAATCGACCCGAACCGCTCTCTCTGTCAGCAAATTGGCGGTCGGCGAACACACCTATCAGGTCCGGGCCCTCGACCAGGCGAAGAATGCTGGAGCATGGAGCGAGGTGCAGACTTTCATCGTCCGGGATATGACCGCTCCGACTTCGATCAAAGGCAAGGCGACCGTAACCGGCTACAGTGTCGGCTTCGAGCTTTCCGGCAAGGATAACTCCGGTGAAATCGCGAAGTACATCGTTAGTTGCGGCGATAAAGTGGTGGAAACCACTTCCTCTTCGGCTGTTCTGGACGGCTTTGACCCCGGCAAACATTCGGCTGTCGTTGTTGCTTATGATGCGGAGGGGAATGCCAGTAAAGCGGCCAAGGTTACTTTTACCGTGAAGGATGTAACAGTGCCGGAGCAGGTGATCGGTTTGAGCAGTTCGAATGTTCAGGATAAGAATTATAAAGCAAATCTGTCCTGGCAGGTGGCGTTTGACAACAGCGGGAAAATTGCTCAATACGAAATCCTGCTTGACGGCAAATTTTACCACTCCAGCAAGCCGACTCTCACTACCGCAAAACTTACGGTCGGCGAACATAGCTATCAGGTTCGAGCGATTGACCAGACGAAGAATGTCGGAGCATGGAGCGAGGTACAGACTTTTATCGTTAATGATGTCACCGCTCCGAATAAGGTCTCCGCCAAGGCTAAAGTCACCGACAACTGGGTCGGAATCGAATGGAAGGAGGCGAAAGACAATGTCGGAGTCACAGCCTATGAGGTCTGGTTCGGCGAGAGCAAAGACTGCATGAGCCTGGGATACCAACTGGAGGCCAATCAATTCTCCTGCGACTTCAGCGGAATCGACAAGGGAACCTGGTATTACGGCGTGGTGGCAATCGATGCCGCCGGCAACCGGAGTACGCTGACGACCTCCAAACTGACTGTAAAGCAGGAGCTGGAGACGGCGGTTCCGGTCGAGCTTTCAGTATTTCCCTTCCAAAACGATGAACAGTATTCCTCCGGTTTATTGAATTTGGCGGCGGGATTCTAAACAACCTCCACAAAAAAGAAAAGGAAGCTTATGAACACCAGAATTGCAGTATGCGGACACAATGCAGAAGCCAGAATCAACCTGATCCGGAGCGTCACTCCTCGGGGAACAATACCGGAAACGCCGCCGACAGGCAATGTTGTTTATGAAACCGAGAATATTGACTATCTTGATTGCGCTGTTCCGGTTCAGGAAATCGGCCAGCGTTTTGAAATCAATTTCGACTCCTCTGCTCCTGATCGGGCAGATGCTGTTTGGTATTGTCTTGACGGCAACTCCGGATTGGACGAACTGCAACAAGCTGCCGGACTCACCGGACGGGTACTCTTTGTTGTTACCGACGGTGATGAACTGGATGGTGAAAAACTGGAGAAACGAATCAGCATGCTGGAGCAAACCGGCTTCGACCGGGAAAAGATCATCATCGTTTCACTGAGGGAGAGAACCGGCCTTGTGTTGCTGATCGAACAAACGATCCGCCCTCTTGGCGGTACACTGGAAGAGAAGGATCCTGAGCTCGAAGCGTTGCGCAGGAAAACCTCAGAGGAAGCGAACAGCTTCATTTACTGGGCCTCTGGCCGCGCATTCGCAATTGCACTGGTTCCGCTGCCGATGGCGGATGTATTGCCGTTGGTAGCAAACGAGGCATATATGTTCTATAAATTGGGCGCGCTGTATGGCTACGCGGTGAACAAAACAATCTTGGCAGGGTTCCTCGGCTGTTTAGGCGCAAGCGTTGGCGGCAAAATCGCCGTCAGTTTCGTTCCGTTCCTGAAAGCTCCGATCGCCGCCGGTATTACTTACGGGGTGGGGTATGCCGCCAAGGCCTATTTCGAGTCTGGTATGAAGCTCGACCAGGAAATGCTTCGTGATATTTTCCTGAAGTCGAAGAAGAAGGGCGAAGAGGTCAATTGGAAAGAAAAAAACTGAAGCCACACAGGTTGAATCATGAGTCAAAAAGTTTGAATATCGCCAATGGTACAGGCCTTATCTCAATGCATTCCATGAATCAGTAAACAAATCGGCAGGAAGAGGCGAGCCAATATTGCCTTGGCTCGCAAGTTCCTCGATATTGTGTATCAAATATTAAGAAACAACTGGATGTTTGATGATTTTACTCAATTTGAGCTTGTGTAAAATTGAGTTTTCTCGACATCGAAGTGGAAATTTATTATGGGAGACAGATGATGCAGCCTAAAGTATTGATTTATGGTGATTCGCCGTTTATCCAAAAAGAAATAGTGCAGTGTTTGGCCAATGTTGAGCTGCTTAAATTGGAACAAGAGTCGGGAGAAATCAGCAGTGATTGTTCTCCGATAAGATTCATGAAATATTCAGGAACTCATACGGTTCCCGATTTTCAAAATTTCTGCCGTCGCAAGCAAGCGTATTTTGATCCCGAGTGTAATGAAACTGAAGATATTATTTGGTTTTTTTTAGGTCCCAAAACTTCAGAAGAACTATTGGACTATATCAGTCAGTATTCCGGACGTTATTGTCTTATTCTATGCGAAGCGAAAGAATTGGAACGAAAAGAGTACACTTCCTTTCGTTCTCTGTTAAAAACAAAAGGATTTAATGACCATAATCTTATTACAGTTTCACTACATGACGGGACGGGACTGGTAAGATTAATGGAACAGACGTTCAGTGTTTTTAAGGATTCATATGCAAAGCAAGAGTGTAAGAACCATGCAATGCTTACATTGTTGCGTAATCGCGAATCTAAAAAAGCTGATAGCTATATCTACTGGGCTGCCGGAAGAGCATTCTTTTTAGCCGCGTGCCCTATTCCCGTAGCCGATATCGGCCCATTACTTGCCAATGAGGCTTATATGTTTTTCAAAGTAGGGAAGACTTATGGATATGCAACAGATAAAGCCGCTCTCGTCAGTTTCCTCGGTTGTATTGGAGCCAGTATCGGCGGTATGGCGTTGGCCAGTTGGGTTCCTTTGCTGAAAGTGCCTATTGCCGCCGGTATTACCTATGCAGTGGGAAAAGCTGCTCAAGTATATTTTGAATCCAATATGAAACTGGATCAAAAGAAACTCAAAAAAATATTTGAGGCAGAGTTTAAAGTAGGAAAAAAAATGGACTGGAAGGCGATTGTTGAGAAATTAAAAATCAAAAAAGACTCTGCATTGCCTGAAGAATACGAAGGAAACGATAGCAACGTTTAAAAAATAAATGAGCTTATTGGAGATTCAACTACATGGTCGATAAGTAACAAAAGCCGCTGTTTGCCAATCTTTTCCGTATAGAAGAGTCGGGGAACAGCCCTCTGCATGTTGACGTTCAGCATGCAGAGGGTTCTAAGATCTTATTCTTTACTTACTCCCAGCAGCTTAATCAATCCGACTACTGCTGCGGCTCCAGTGATGAAGCTGAGGTGCAATGCGTCAAGAACTGCTTTCCGGCCGCATCGCCGGAACGGGAAACAGCGCTCTTTCTTCTCTTCTTCCATGGTGGATTTCCTTTTGTTTTAGGTGAATGAAAACCGGCAGCCGAAACTGCCGGGGTGCTGATACTCTGCGGCTCGCACCATCTTCCGCAGAGGGCGTACCCGGTTGGGGTCACTTCCACAAGGTCGGCGGCTGGTCGTCGAGACCGAAGAGGCGCGTCAGCCCGCGATAGCATTGATCGGCGCGGGCGGGGCTGTACTTCTTGGCGTTCTCGGTGAACGCATTCAGAAGCGCCCAGCGCGTCGGCTCCGCGAACTCTTCATGCCGGGGCTCTTTGAACTCTCGGAAGATCGGCACGATATCGCAGGAGTTGACCGCTCCGGCTTCCGCCGCTTTTACGATGGCGGCACGGGCAGTGTCATCCCTGACAAACTGAATCTTCAGGTCTTCGACCACGGTTTCGAGCGTCAGGAAATCATCTTCGAGTGCGTCGATGGCTTCCACGACCAGACCGTTCAGCTCAATCCGTGAGGTGTGTCGTCGCTTCAAAACCGTACTGCCGCCGAACATGAGATTCGCGCAGACCTGCACGTTCAATCCAGCAGCCAGTCCAACCGCAATCGTGCGGTCATGACTGTTACGGATACCGATGCAACGTGACCACTCCGCGCTCGAAGTTCGGTTGATCCGGATCACGCCGAACATCCGCTGGCCGTCACGGGTCAGGCCGTACTGCTCGTCGAGAATCTGCCAGTCATGCGTTTTGACCACATCGGTAACAGCGTCGATCACTTCGCTATGGGGAACCGGTTTCCAACTCGCGGTAGCGGTCGGCGTCGGCACCAGTGCAATCTCGTCGCGCCCGACGAACTTGCCTTCACTCATCATCAATCCCATGATTTCACCCCATTTCTTCAGATGCCACGTCCTGCAACGATCCCGATACGGACACTCCGCACAGGCGAACGAGGTTTCATTGGGCAAGAACACGCCTTGATTGATCGCGTACTGCGCCCGGTTTGCCAGCACCTCGAAGCGCCGGAAATCGTGAAATCCGCGACTGGTGTAGTGGCTCTCACATCCCGGATTCTTCGTCTTGGTGATGACATCGAACCGAAAGAGCGGAGCCGTGCCGTTCTGTTTCTCATAGGCATACGAAAAGACCGTCGCCTGAAGATCGCGGTCGGCTTTCCCGGCAGGCCAGCGGCTCGCGGAGGTTTTCCAGTCCACGATGCAAACGTCCCGCCCGTCCTGAACGATCAGATCGTACTCTCCGATCAGGGGCTTGTCCAGTCCGGGAACGTCGATCCTGAACGCCTGGGCGACACCCTTGATCGTGTAGTAGTCCGACCAGTTCGCCAGCGCCGCATCCAGCATCTTCGCGGCAAGATCGATCACCGTGTCGAAGTTCTCGCCTTCCTTGTAGATCAGGTTCGGGGTAGCTTCGGCTTCAATCTTGAACGTTTCTTCAAACCGGTCAACGATTTCGTCGCGGGTCAGCGAGCCGCCCATCATGCACTCCCACGCCTGAGCAGTCAGCGCCGCATGAAACGCCTTGCCGAACGGGAAGCAGACCGAAGTCCGTTCGACCTCGGCCTGATCCACGTAGCGGTACATGAATTGCGCCTGACAGATGTTGAGGTACGTATTCAGCGCCGAATACGACCAGTGCGGTTCCTGTCGCAGTTCATCAATCGTCGCCATTACGCCGCCCTCCATTCATCGATCTGATCCGAACACTGCTGCCGGGTCAGATGCTGGATGTCCGGCACCTGAAACCGGGCCGCGATCTGCTGCGGAGTAATTCCGCGCTGCCGGGCAAGGTCGAGCAGATACGAAAGCTGTTTCGGACTCGCCGGAGCATCATTCTGACGGCCCCCTGACCGGTTACCTTGAGCCCCGTTTTTACAGGGCTTTTCCGGCCATTTTCTCCCGTAATTCGCGGGGCTTTTTCCATGTAATTCGACTTCGACGGAATTCCGTACCAGATCGAACGTTTCGTGAATCCGGGCCTGAAGAGCATCGCCGGACAACCCGTCCGGCAGTTCCACTTCGACTGACGCATGATAGCTCTGGCTCGAATACTCTTCCCCGGCCGGAACCTTCTTTGAATATGACGCATTGAGTTTCAACATTTTTTTCGATTTCCTATTGAAATATTTTGTATTTACGTTATATTGATACCGACGAAGGAGGCGCGAATGAATTTTGAATGGGATGAAAATAAGGCGGCAACCAATCAGCAAAAACATGGAATCACTTTTCAGGAAGCTGCAACGGTATTTCAGGATGAAGATGCGCTGCAGATTTTCGATCCCGACCATTCGGAGGATGAAGACCGTTTCATCCTGTTGGGAATGAGTTCCATTTTGCGGATTTTAGTGGTCTGCCACTGTTATCGCGCCAATGACGATGTGATCCGGATCATTTCCGTACGGAAAGCAACCCGGAATGAAAGTTCCACCTACAAGAGGAGGAAATGAAATGAGAGCGGAATACGATTTTTCCAATGCAGTCAAAAACCCTTATGTGAAGCCCCGGAAAACAGCGGTGACAATCCGGCTTGACCCGGCGACCGTGGAGTATTTCAAATCGCTGGCAAGCGAAGTGTCACTGCCGTACCAGACGCTTATCAATTCGTTTTTGACCGACTGCGCCAAACGCAAGGTAAAACCGAATATCAAATGGAGCTGATGGACTTCAGATTGCCATCCTGATCCGCTCGATGGCGCGTTTGGCCTGAACGAACTCGCGTTCGCGCTGTTTCTGCTGAAGAACCGCCTCCTTGACCTTACGGGCCAGAAGCGCTGATTCGTCAAGCAACGTTCTGAGCTTACCGCGCAGCTCCTCGATGGAGTGATTCAATTCCTCCATCGGATTCACCGGCTCGGCGGGCTCCTCGGCTGCGGTTTCAGTGTGTTCGATGCGTTTGACGTTTTCCATTTTGCTTGTCTCCTTTTCGGGTTGATGTTTGGGTGATATGTGAATCGGCATCGCAAGATACCGGCCGCTGCCGCCCTCGGCAATAACCGGTATCCTGCCGTCCGAATGTGCCCGGAACTTCGTGTAGCCCTGCTGAAGCATCCGCAGCAGGATATATTTGTTAAGTGCCAGCACCGCACGGGGCTGAGCACCGATTACCGTTGCCTCCAACCGCAGCTCCATATCCGGGAAGTTGTTCGGGATCACGGTGACGCCGCCCGGAACCACGTTCAGCTCAATCGCGTGAAACGGCGGACTGTCGGGAACCGTTTTCAGGAACGTGATGATTCGCTCCGGCTCGTGAATCTCAATCTGATAATCCAACGTCTTGTCGGCAGGAATCACCTGTTTCCAATCGGGAAAGTTGCCCGGCAATACTTTGCCCTGCCACTGGAAACCACCGATCACGATGCAGAACAGCCGCTCGTTCCGGCAGCGCCAGATGTGCAGCGTGCCCGCTTCCTCCGGTCGAGCAGTCAGCAGTGCCAGCGGAAACGGCAACGTCATATCCTCCGGGATTTTCAACGGACACGGCAGGTTGAGCAATTCTTTGCCGTTCGTCGTCGTAATCCCATCACGGGAAAGGTTGATCCCCCGCAACGCGAGCCGTGCTTCACGCAGATCCACCACCGGAGCCGCCAGCGCCAGCAGCCTGCCGAAATCCGGCGGCAATTCGACCGTCACCGCGTCATCCGGGACGGCCTCTATTTCCGGCCAATCGAGCCGCTTGCCGGTCACTTCAACCTCGCCGCCGCGCGTGGAGCGAATCAGCTCACGCAACGCCTTATATTCGACCGTAAAATCCTCCATCTCCCCGGCATCGCCGCTCACTTCGACCGTGACGGATTCCACGCCATCGGTCGCAGTCAGCCAGACCTGTTCCCCGACACCGAGGAACCGTACCGACCGCAACACCTCCACCGGCGAAGTCTGCGACACCACCTTGCCGAGCACCTTCAACACATCCAGCAACACACTCTTTTTGATCTTCATTTTTATTACCTCCGTGATGTTAAAACACAGCGGCCCGGCAGTCTCACGACCGCCGGAGCCGATAACGAACAGGATTGTTCTGATTGCACGAAGGTAATATATATGTCAATTATTTTGGATTACACCATGCATTAAAATCCTCTTTGACTAATGAGTAAAAAATGAACATTCATAGCAACGATAATTCGAGCCTTAGTTTTCTTTTTTTCCAATCTGGCAAGTAAGATTGTAGCAATCCGTAAAAATCAGAATCATGTTCCCGGTATCGTAAATGACAAAGTTCATGGGTTATTACGTATTCCAAACACTGAACCGGTGCTTTTATCAACTCCGGATTCAGCAATAGGATTCCTGTTGGCGACATGCTGCCCCAGTTGGTTTTCATCGCTCGAATTTGCATACGAGGAAGTGTCGCCAAACCAATACGATCTGCAACGATCTTCAGATATTCAGGATATTTTTCTTTTGCCCGTTTTCGGTAATAACGGTCCAAAATTTTTTGGATTGCGCCAGGCGAAATATCGGGAGAAAATATTTGTATGAATCCTCGGCTGATTTTTACCTCTACTTTGGGATGTACAACGAGTTTCAAACGATACTGCCGCCCCAGATACAAATGCGTCTCGCCGCCGAGATACTGCCGCTTTGGCGTTCTGATTGCGAATTGTTCAAAATAACGCTGCTGTTTCACAATCCATCCCGCCCGGCGATGAATTTTTTCGCGGATACGAGAGTCTTCCGCTCCCAGCGGGGCTTTTACCCGAACTGTTCCATCCGGCAACACAGCAATCTCCATCGTGGTACGATCGCGAAACTCCACTGAGTAAGAAATCCGGTGTTGACCATAATTGACAACATAACTCATGAAGGCATGCTCCGGTTTCGCGCCAGCGTGATCAATTGTTCAATGATTTCATCCATCTGTGTTGTAGTCAAATCAATTTTCTGTTTTGCTTTCACTTCATCATACAGGAAATCATCAATGGCGTTTTTCAACTGATTCTGCGCATCCATATCGTCCCAGAACTGAATCCGCGAGGTGAAACTGTTTATGATGTCGCTGATCTGCAGTGCGTCCTCCGCAGTCTGCTCCTCCTGATTGTTCAGGAATGGCAGCAGAAGGCCGTAGCAGGCCATAGCGTCCTCCCGATGACAAATGATCTCCGGAATATCGTCGTGAGTCCGGGTTGTCACCATCCGTCGGATGTGGTTAACCTTTTCCCAATAGGTCCGGACAATCTCGTCGAGATGCTCCAGATCGTGCAACCGTTTTTCGCGGAATTCATCAATTGCCTGCTGGATCATTTCCGAAAACTTATGGTAAAACGCTGGATCTTCCTCCATATGTTCCGTAATATACCGCTTGGTGGCGTGAGCGACCGAATCCGCCATCGCAGATTGCTCTTTTACATGATTGATTCCCTGTTTTTCGAGCACTTCCCGGAACGTATTCTCATCAAAGATATTGACGGGCTCGTTGAGCTGAATCACCTCATTCGCCTGAATGTGGGTATCGAGCAGTTTCTTGATTTTCGGTTCATAATCCCGATAGTTCACCGCTTCCGCATACCGGCGTTTGACAGCGGAGCGCAAGTTCCAGAAACGCTTCAAATCACGCTTGTATTTTTCAATCTGTTCTTCCGGCGTTTCCCGCATGAATTTGATGCTGGAGAGCGCGAGTTCGAGTTTTTTGGCAAACGCGTTCAGATTTTCATAGAACGCCTCACGGAGATCCTCCGGCTGAAGCAAAAGTTCAAAAGCCTCGCTGTCGTTGCTGTTGCGGACGGATTTGAACATCTCCCATAACTTTGCATATTGCTGAGGAAGTTTTGCGATCTCGTCCGCAACAGGCATCACCTGCGACGTCAGATCCTCCGCGGATACCCCTTCCATTTCGCTGTATTTGAGCAAGGCATCATCGAGCAGATCCAGAACGCCAGCATAATCGATGATGTATCCGAACTCCTTGTTTTCGCACAGCCGGTTGACACGGGCGATCGCCTGGAGCAGTGTAGCCGGTTCCCGAATGGAGCGACAGAGATACATCACCGTGTTGCGCGGCACATCAAAACCGGTGAGGAGCTTATCCACCACGATCAGGATTTCCGGAGCGGAAGCGGTCTTAAATGCGTCAGTGATCTGCTTGTTGTATTCCTCTTCCTTTTTTCCGAAGCGAACCATCATTTTGTTCCAGAACTCCACCACATCGGGTGAAACCCTGCCTTCGGGGTCGCTGCCTTCGCGAGTATCCGGCGCGGAAATAATCACTTCGCTGCTGACGACACTGAGCTCATTCAGATACTGGTGGTAGAGAATGGCGGTTTCCTTATCCGGAGCGACCAGCTGCGCTTTGAATCCGGTCCCTTGCCAGAAGTCTCGGTAGTGCTCCGAGATGTCGTACGCACACATGTAGACGAATGCTTTTGACTTTTTCAGCATCTCCGCCCGAGCGAATTTCTTCTTCAAATCCCGACGCTGTTCGTCGGAAAGCTCCTTCGTATGCCGTTCAAACCAGAGATCAAGGGCTTTCCGATTCTGTTCCAGATCGACATGGCGACCTTCGTACAACAGCGGAACAACAGCTTTGTCTTCGACCGCAGTACGGATGGAGTAAACCGGGCGGATCAGGCCGCCGAATTTTTCGAAGCTGTTCTTGTTTTTCTTAGCCAAAGGCGTACCGGTAAAGCCGATGTAACAACCACGGGAAAACATCAACCTCATCTTACTGGCTAATGGACCGTAATTCGTTCGATGGCCTTCATCAACCAGAATAAAAATGTTGGGTGAATCGATTTTTTCACTTCTGGAATTCAATGCTTTGTTGAATTTCTGGATCAAAGTTGTGATAATGGCCGCTTTGTCGGATTTCGCCAGTTCCAGCAGATGCTTACCGCTGGTGGCGCGCACCGGCTCCAGCGAACAGGCGCGAAAGGTATTGCCGAGCTGTTTGTCCAGATCATCACGGTCGGTTACCAGAACGACTCTGGGGGTGGGAATGCCGGAGCAGAGCATCAGGCTGCGGGTCAGCATTACCATGGTAAGCGACTTCCCCGACCCTTGCGTATGCCAGACGACCCCGCCTTTGCGGGAACCGTCTTCCGTGAAAGTTTGAATCCGCTGCAAAATCGCATTGACGGTGAAAAACTGCTGGTAACGGGCAATTTTACGCTCTAAGCCGTCAAATACGATGAAACGCCACGCCAGTTCCAACAGTCGTTCCGGGCGGCAAAGAGCGTAGAGGGTTTCATCCTGCGCGGTAACTTCGCGCGGCAGGGCCGCCCGTTCTTCGAAATCGGCCCGGGCGCTTGCAAAGGGGCCGGAGAAGATGGCGTCATTCTGCACGGGCGACAGCGGAGTATTGACCAATGCATTCACAGTTTCCGGTCGATCCTGCTGTTCACGCCAGACCGCCCAGAATTTGCGCGGTGTTCCGACAGTGCCGTAAAAAGCCTGCTGCCGGTTGACGGCGAGCGTCAACTGAATATAGGTAAAAAGTTTTGAAACATACTCTTCCTGTTGATTCCGCAACGTCTGGCTGATGGCCTGTTCGATCTCTTCGCCCGGAGCCTTGCACTCGATGGAAACAAACGGGATGCCGTTGACAAACAGGAGAATATCCGGACGGACCGTTTCATGACTTCCACGCCGTTCAATTGGAAGCTCCGCCACAGCGTGATAAACGTTGGCCTCGGGATGCCGCCAGTCAATGTAGTTCAAATTGAAACTGCGCTGATCTCCTTCGATATTTTGTTCCAGCGAGCAACCGAGCGTCAGGAGATCGTAAATTTTTTCATTGGTCCGAAGCAGCCCGTCGTAAGGCATATTCTTCAGCCGCTGAATTGCATCCTGAATATTGGCTTCCGAAAATTTGTATACGCCGCCTTTGTGGTTGATGGAATTCATTTCCTGAAGCTTTTGCGTCAGCACTGATTCCAGAAGCACATTGGAACGCTTGCCGTTGCGCAAACGGTCGGCCTCCGGAACCGGCAGCACCGTCCAGCCGGAAGCGGCAAGAAGCTGCAGCGCCGGAATTTGTGATTCGTATTTTTCCGAGAACATGATTATTTTCCTCCCATAGCGAATTTCCCACGTACAGTCAGCCGATATTTCTGGTTGCGGCTGGTGGGGGATTCCGGAACGGTATATTCAATCAATCCGGCTTCCAATGCCGGAACGAGATAGTTTTTGCGCAAGTTCACCCGGTCTTTCAATTTGAGCTTGCTCAGCAGTTCGGATGAACTCAACTCCGAATCGTTCCGCAAACATTTCAACAACAATTTAACTTGATGGGTAACTTGGTTGGTATCCTGATGGATTCCAGTTTCATTCAGGCTATCGAAAATCGTTTGGAGAATGAATTCCACAAAACATGCGCTGTTCGCGGAGGCATTGGCCTGATTGAGCGCCTGATAATATTCGGTTTGGCGGTTGCGAATCATATTTTCAATCGGAATATAGGCAAAGATCGGATTGAAGTTCTGCAGCATCAACGTCTGCCAAAGGCGTCCGAGCCGACCATTGCCGTCAACAAAAGGATGGATGAATTCAAACTCATAATGAAAAATGGAACTTTTGAGCAGCGGATGCATCTCTTCGGAATGCAGATAGTCGAACAGGGCCGTCACTAACCCGGGAACCAGATGAGCCGGTGGCGCAATATGCAGGATTTCCTGCCCTCCTTGAATTCCGACGCTGCCGGAGCGGAACTCCCCGGGACGGTCAACCAATCCGGTCATCAACGTTTTATGGGCATCCAACAGATCGGCAACCGAAGCGGCCTTCCAGGTGTCCAATTTATCATAAGCGGCAAGCGCATTGCGAATTTCCTGCACATCGCGCGCCGGAGCCAGAACGTTTTTGCCGTCAAGAACGGCGGTCACTTGTTCTACGGTCAAGACATTTCCCTCAATCTGCAACGACGCCTGAATCGTCCGAATACGGTTGATCCGTCGCAGCTGCAAATCGCGCCGGAACGTCCCATGCAGCCGCCCGAGCCGTTCACAAATCGCCGCTACCAACGAAACCATTACCGGCGTAATCACAAATTCAGGGAATAAGTTGTTCATGATTTAACTTACACCTTTTTTATGGGATTCACAAATACTTGAAACCCTAGCTCAGTTAAGCGTTGAAATACAGACCGAAAACTAACTTTACTGAAAAATGGAATATTGATGTTTCCATCTTGCGAGGGCTTACGCATGATTCCAAAAATAATTTTGTATTCATTTGCTACAGGCTTTGTATCTTTTCTTGCAGGTACTTTTGATTTTAAAGAATCATTAAGCATCTTCCGCAAATCCTGCCTAAATTTCTCATCTTTAAGGAAACATTCTCCAGAAACTAGACCTTGGTTCCATAAATGGCTAATGCAAGCAGAACTACTGCCGTCTTTTAAGTGGTAAAAACTTTTTGGTGGAACAAAAAAATCACAAGGTTCAATATTTGCATAACTAGTATTGGACGGATTAATTTTCCTCTTATCCAATTTTTGCCAAGTCGTCTTCTTCCTCTCTAAATCATCAATCAGTTTTTCTTCTGTTGGCATTGGGGTTTCTTGTATCAGATACTCGTTTGCTACTAATGCTTGTTGCCAGTTTTTTTCTATTTCCCGAGCAAAATCGGTATCGATTTCATACCAAGATGAATTCCATAATATATAATTCTTATCATCGATTGATGTTTCAAAATTTAAGCATTCGAAAATAGAGAAGTCCATACATGGGAAATTGCTGCTGATTATCGAAATTCTGTGTTTAGTATAATCGCTTAGCTCGTTTGGTAATTCTTTCTGCAATTCCGTTTTGTAATCCTCAATAGATAGGGTAAGATATTTCCGAGAGCGGTACGATAATCCATTATATCGATAGGCATAATCAGCTGCAGGATCAATGATTTCTGGTATGGCTAGATAGAGACTATTTTGTCTCCCATCTCGTAGAGCTTGAATCTCATCAGACAATTTTCTATTTAAGATAGAGATAATTTCATCATCTCGAATCTGTTTTATGTGATCAATCCAAGGATATATTTTTTTGTAATCCTCTGATTGATAAGTCTCTAAAAGCTCTTGGCATTTTTCTTTTAATGAAGGAATAGTAATCTTACAGGTCATCTGTAAAGTATCTCGACCGGTCATGCTTGATGCAAACTCTTTATCTGTAGGCTTTCCAGACAATAAACGTAGAATATCTTTTTCTATATCCATAGAAAATAAAGAGAAGTCACATTCCGCACTTGCCTGAATTCTTTTTTGAATGGTAGTACTATCTGGCGATGCAGTATCCAGTGTTCTTATCTTATCACGAGGAATTTTATTGAGACACACCTTCAACCCAAAATCACACTCAAAAGCATTTCGATTCAGGCAAATTTGTGCCATGCCAAAAGAAACTGCAAACCATCTTTTACTTATAGGTATAAAAATAACAACAGCAGCACCTTTATTTTTGAATTCAAGAGGTTTTTCTGTTATTTCAGAAATTAAGCCAAGCCAACTAGGATCACTTTCATAAACTTGTCCTGCATATACCTGAACATCTGCCAATATACTATTCGTAGTAGTATTGACGGGGATACGCTCTAATTTATTTTCTAAAGAAAACGCATCTGCAATTTCTTTATGCTCTTTTAGCAATCGAAATGTAGCTGAGAACGATTTTGTTTTATTTTCCATTCTCATACCCTCCAAGTTCCGGTTAAAAGTTTCTGCATCAATCCGCGCTTTTGCTTTTGGAACATTATAAGCTCGGCACGTAGAATATCAATCTCCTGTGAAGTTGTGTCAAGAATATTGGCAATTGCTTTTTGCTCCGGTAACTCAGGAAGCGATAGTATGATTTTAAAGAAACAATCTGGTGTTACATTAAGTAATCCATCGTTACGAACTCCACTATTAATAAACTTACGCAGTTCATTTGCATGAAGATCTGCTTCAAAAAAATGAGAGATAAATCGTGCATCTGCTAGTTTAGCATTAAGTGAGAAACTGACAAAAACATTAGGGACAGCAACGGGGGCTTTGCCTCGCCACTGATAAACACAACCGCACTCGTAAGTTTTTGAATTTCCTTTGTTATATGTAAATTCCTCTGGAAATAAGAGAGTATATTTCGAATACTGTTTCCCTGCTATATTCCGTCCAAATTTTTCCTCCTGCAAGACAAAGCCCTTGCCAGCGGAAATGCTAACAGGTGCAACTCTCTCTTTTCCTACACTTCTTGTTACACGAGAGGCGATTTCTAAAAAAATTATTTGTTTCCACTTTGAGCTGAATCCATTAATGCGAACCTTGCCTGTAAGAATATTGGCACGAATCCAACTTAAGCGTTTCTCCTTCGCCTCAATCAGTCGTTCCAACTTCTCAATCGCCTCATCCCAAGTCCCCAAAAACTCCGCGATCCGTCGCTGTTCGAATACTGAGTCTTCTCCGGGAGGAAATGGTATTTTATATGACTTTATCAGATCAATACTCAAATTGTCTTGGCTACCAGAGTTAGAAATTTTTCGCAAATTATCATAATTATACAACAATTGTTGAAAAACATAGTTCCCATCAACTTGCGTGTTTAACAGTAAAGCCGCGCAAGCCTGATTAATTGCAGCTTCATCTTGCAAAACAGCAGATGTTCCACGAGTTTTTCCTTGTCCATACATTGCAATCAAGATCGTGCCAGCAGGAACAATCTTTGCACTTGAATTACTTAATGCTTCTTCAGTAATAAACTCGTCTATATCGTCAATAGTAATTTTCTGTTTCGATAGTTGCCCTGTTTTTACCCAAGGAATCGTTCCGTTTGCCCAATATGCCTGCTTATTTCTTGACGGAGTCCCTCCAGATACCACTGTTGATATATCGGATATAGAACGATACGACCATTTACTACACATCATGACAGTAGAGGACATTTTATCGCTTGATCCCTTTCAGCAGTTCAGCCATCTTGATACGAACTTGGGCGAGTTCGGTTTCAAGCTGGTCGATTTCGGACTGGACGGCGTCGATGTCGATCTCTTCTTCCGGTTCAAAGGTGTCCACATAGCGCGGAATATTCAGATTGAAATCATTCTCTCTGATTTCGGCAGGTGTAGCCGCGTGAGCGTATTTTTCCACATCCCGACGGTTACGGCAGGTTTCAACCACCCGCGCGATTTGCGCGTCATTCATGGAATTCTGCTTTTTGTCTTGAACAAACTCTTTTGACGCATCGATAAACAGAATGTCTTTGCGCGCTTCATTGACGCCGCCGCGCTCCCGGCTGCGATCAAACACCAGAATCGCCACCGGAATTCCCGTGCTGAAAAACAAATTGGCCGGAAGACCGATCACCGCATCCAGCAGGTTTTCTTCTATCACCGCCTTGCGGATCATTCCTTCTTTGCTGCCGCGGAACAACACCCCGTGCGGCACCACCACCGCTACCCGGCCGGAACCCGGTTCCGCCGCCTCGATCATGTGAGAGATAAACGCCCAGTCCCCCTTGCTCTTGGGCGGAACGCCGCGCCAGAAGCGGTTGAAACGATCTGCTTCCGCGTTTTCCGCCCCCCACTTATCCAGCGAAAACGGCGGATTGGCGACGACAATATCGAATTTCATCAACTGGTCATTCTCCACCAGTGTCGGTGCTGTCAAGGTATTGCACCACTCGATTCTGGCGCTGTCGGCATTGTGCAGAAACATATTCATCCGGCAGAGCGCCCAGGTCGCGCCATTTACTTCCATGCCGTACAAGGCATAATTGTTCTCCCCCACTTCACGCGCCGCCGCCAGCAGCAAGCCACCCGAACCACAGGCCGGATCGCAAATCCGCTGTCCCGGTTTGGGATTTGCCAATTTGGCCACCAATTCAGTAACGGATGTCGGCGTATAAAATTCACCCGCTTTTTTCCCCGCGTCCGCCGCGAACTTGGAAATCATGAACATATAGGTATTGCCGATGATATCCTCATCCACCCGGTTTGGGCTCAGATCAAGTTCCGGCTTGTTGAAGTCCTCCAGCAGCAACGCCAAGCGGCGGTTGCGGTCCTGAATCCGTCCGAGTGCGGCTTCGGAATTGAAGTCGATGTTGCGGAACACACCTTCGAGTTTCGCTTTATTCTTCTCTTCAATCGCATCCAGGGTAATATTGATGAGTTCTCCGATGTTCGGCGCATTTTTACGCTCAAGCAGGCTGTAGAAACTCGCTTCGAACGTATCCAGAATTTCCATTTTCCGGGTCAGGGGATTCTCTTTTTTATAATCGACCATCGGAAGGATGAAGCGTTCCCGCTCCAATTTACGTCGAATCCGCGTGTCATCGTCCCCATACTGTTTGCGGTATTCCGCATAGTGCGCCTTCCAGGTGTCGCTGATGTACTTCAAAAAGAGCATCACCAGAATATAGTCTTTGTATTGTTCCGGGCTGACTGCTCCGCGGAAGGTGTCGCAGGCACTCCACGCCGCATTGCTGATCGTTTCCTGCTTGATTTTATCGGTTGCCATTGTCATTCTCCAAGCCACTGATTGACGGTTTTATTGATATAGACGGATTTTAATGCGATCAACTTTTGAGCCAGCTCCCGTTCCCGTTCAGAGAGCTCCACCAGCTCAATGATTTTTTGCTGTTTTTCCAAGGGAATAACCGGAATCATCAGATTTTCCAGAACGTCGATTCCCACCATACGCAAAGAAGATCCCTGGGAATTGGCCTCAAAATAAGACTGTGCGGCACTCTGCCGTAAGTACCATGCCAGAAACCCCGGTAAAAGCGCGTTGGTTCTGATTCGGATTCGTTGCAGTGGCGCTGCCGCAATCATACGTTCAGGGAGTTCTTTCAGCCAATATCCCGCCGGAAAATTTCCTCTCGCCCGAAATAGGATATCTCCGGATTTCAGAACATGTCCCGCTTTAACAGAAACAGATCCACTCCGAATAACATTTTTCAAATCCGGGACAAGATTTTCGGCCAAATCTCCCATTTGAATAACCGCAAGGCCTTCGGTTGACGATCCGGCAACAATAGCGCCCCGGAATGGATATCCGGTTTGAATATCGGTCAGATCTTTTAATTTCACTTTCAACTTGCAGTAACCTCATTACTGTTGTTTTTATTTTCTGCTTTTATTATACCACAGGTCTTTGCAATTGTCAAGTGTTGTTTTTGGATTACTGCAAAAATCAAGATTCAGGTGAGCGAGGCTTCTCCGTTTGCTTTTGGTTCTTATTGCTATGAGGGATTTTACTGTCTCCAATAGCGTGGAGATGTGTGTTTGATGAAATAGTCTGGCTTAAATCTGAACTATTGAACAGATTCTTTAGGACTATATCTTGCTTCTTCGGCTTTCGCTTCCAGTTCCAGCAGATACCGATCATAGTCGGAGAGAAACAGCTTATCCTGAATCACGCGGTATTTTTCGAATTCTGTTTCAGCATGAATTTTTGCGATTTCAGTTGTCACTTTGCCTGCGTCTTTCAGCAGGCCGTATTCAAACATTTCAATGAATGAATTCAAGCGCTTTTCCCAGTCTGCCATTGTGAGCGGGATCTTGCGTAAAGCCATATTCTCTGCAAAATCCAAATAGGCAGTAACCATCCGATTCAGCTGAGCCAATTCCGGTTCCATCAGATAGTTTTTCGCCACCGAAACATCAGATTTTCGAATTTTCCCCTCCGGGGCATCCTGCCAGGTGGTCAGCCCCATGTGATCCTTCTCCGCATCGGCACGAGTAACAATCAGCTCTGCCGCAGTATGTCCGTGAACCGCGAAGTGCATCTTATTCTGAACTGTCGCGTAGAAGCGCTTGGTTGCCAAGGCAGTTCTGTCGTAATCCAAAGCTGTTGCATAAAGATCGGTGATCTTCTGATAGAATTTACGCTCGCTGGCACGAATCTCCCGAATTCGTTCAGTTGCTCGTCAAAGTATTTATCAGTCAGGAAAGTACCGCGCTTGAGGCGTTCCTCATCCATTACCCACCCCTTAATGGTGTAGGTGGCGGCAATCTCATTGACCCATTTGCGGAACTGAACGGCACGTTCGGAATTAACCTTGAATCCGACCGCTATAATCATTTGAAGATTATAGTGGTTTGCCGAATAGTTTTTTCCATCGGCGGCAGTTATTCGAAATTTTCGAATAACTGATTCCGGTTGAAGCTCACTATCGGAAAATATTTTTTTGATATGGTAATTAATCGTATTGGTTTCCACATCATAAAGCAACACCATTGCCTTCTGGGTCAGCCAGATATTTTCGTCCTCGTAACGAATCTCCACATTCTGCTCAATGTTGCCGATAGAAGCAACGTAAGTCAAATATTCCGCAGCAGAACTGCGAATTGTCGGAGCCGAGGTTGTCTTTTTCTTTGTACTCATATTGTTTTCTTATCTGCGTCCAGAATGAGCATCCGATGTACGCGAATTCTATACTTTCGATTGATAACCCTGCTTGATCAAAGTGATAATATAATCAAGCTTGTCGGCATTGGAAATGCTCAACTGATAATCCCCATTCCCATGGTGGCCGATATTGGCTACATCACGGGCCAGTTTGTACGGATCTTCCAAGTCGCCTTTGGAAAGATTGATCCAGAGTTTCAATGCTTTTTTCTGAATGGCGATATCAGTGAAATTGGAGCCGTTGACGGTGAAAGCAACATAAAGTTTCGTTGCCTTGATTTCTACATTTCCAAGCTCAAGGATTCTCTCACGAAGCTGCCCGTAAAGCTCAAGTATATCTTCCGGAATATCTTTCAAACGGTCATTCTCAGTATACACCACAACTACTTTACTGACAGAATCCACGGCACTATTGCCTGCTGATACCGTTTTGATGCTTTCCGTCGCATTGAGTTTACGAATTTCTTCGAAACTGATGGTCTGATTACTGAACTGTTTGATCTCCCACAATGCAATCGGGAGATCCTTGAAGTTGATCGCCTCTTTCTGATACGGAGTGAATGCTTGAGAGATGAAGATAACACGCGATTGCGACCAGTCAACATCCGCTTTTTTTAAAACCTTGCCACTGCTTTCGTTATACTCCAAGATAAAATCGGCTTTGTTGTTAAGCATAACAGAGAGGTAGGCATAACCCTGATCGACGACACTGAAACTTTTATCCTGCTTGTACTCAATAATGACAAACGCCTTACTTTTCGCATCAAAAGCAAGCGTGTCAATCCGAAGCTGCTGAACCGTCCCGGAGATGGTAAATTCCGACTTGACAAACTCGAGGCCAAGCAACATACCGAGATTCTTTTCCACTAAATTCTGTATCTCCCGCTCCAGTTTAAACGGCATTTCCTTGATTTGACTTAAGTTATCCGGCTTTAACTGAAAGATAGACATATTTGTCCTCTCTGGTTTTATATAACCCTAAGCTGCCATTTTCTGGAGCGAAAACGCTTTGGGAATTAATTTCATTTTTTTCAAAAGCCGGGCAATTTGATTCCCGGCTAGCCGGGAAGGCTTGGCTTTTCCGTTTTCCCTGCGGTTGACGGTGGAAAAGCTGACGCCGAATTCACGGGCCAGGTCTTCCTGCGACCAGCCGCGTTCCTGATGCAAAGCTTTCAATTGTTCTGCGATATGATCCAAGGGTGACACTGGAACACTCCGTTGATGGAAAAAAGTTTAGAGTGAATATAACATCTGCTATGCCATTTGCAAATCGATATCATCCATGTCGGAAAACAATTTACAAACTTTCTCTGTTTTTCGTGGTATGAATCTGCCATTCGCCACTCTTAGCCAAGCCGACGTACTCAATGATGCCTTGCTCGGTTAACTTTTCAGGTGATATTTGATCATTTCCGGAGAGGAGTTGAGCATCGTTGCCAATTGCGAGCGGGAAATCTTGGCCTTGGCCTGAATGGCGGCAAGAATACAGTCGTCCAAGGGAACGTACGGAGTATCGGGTATTTCGATTTCGTTCAAGGTTTGCAAGATGATTATCAGTATGAATTCGATGAAGATAGTACCGCCTCATTGGGCATCAAAGGCTGTAAAGACCCGGTAATATTCTTTCTGATGACCGGTGATCATGCTTTCCTCCGGGAAGTAGCAGAATAACAGATTCCATTTGATCAAGTTCAATGTTTACTCCAAACACCCCACGCGTCCGTTACCAGCAGTAAAGGGATGGATGAATTCAAGTTGTATTGAAAAAATAGTTTTTTTATTTTTCAATCACCATGCGGAAGAATTATATTACACTAGAAAACTCAAGCTTTATAGGTGAAAAAATGATTGAAACGCCTGATACATTCCCCGCCAATGCAATACTGACGGAAGAAGCAATACGACGACAGGATGAACTACGCCGGGAATATGACGAGGCTTTACCTCTTGATGATGTCAATATCAATAGATATACATCTTCTTTATTACGGTTGGTGTCGCTGCTTAAAAAAGAGCCTGAGCTAAATAATAGTGCTCTTGCCTCCTCCTTGGAGCTGCTCAGTAAAAAATTCTATGGACGCTGGAAGTATCTGGATATTATTCTGCGATTTCTGGAAAAAAGCGTAGAAGTGCAAACAGAAAAAGAAGCACAGGAAATCTTGGAGGTGATGGCAAATCTTGTCGAGAGCACAGGGAAAAAGAATGTGAAAGAAGCCAATAGAATCAGGCGCCAGATCGGATTTGAAAATCGGATTAATATGAAAAAGTATTATGAGCCGATTCGTGAATATGATAAAGATAAATTCCATCGCATCATTGTGTTTCAAAAGCAATTTGACTTGTATTGGAACGAACATGGTACCGATATTCAGCAACGTTCTCAACGAAGAAAAAGCAGGAAGAAAATGGAGTCTGGGCAAAATACTTCAGACAAGCCTTGCGTTTTATGCGAAAAGCCCCATAAGCGTTATCCCGCTTATTTCGCAAATTTCCGAACCGGTTTTTATCGCTGGCAGAAAAGATATGAATCAGACGCCCAAATTCTGCAGGGAAGAAAAAACACTGAAAAACTGGTTGAACTTTTGCAATCGCTGCAGAACAAATAGCTTTTTTATTTTTTGGGTCAAGTAGCATATTGATAAAGAACATATATAACTAACTTATATTTATAAAGTTAGCATTGATTTTAAAAATTTTTCCTGTATAATATTCCCCGAGATCCCGGTACCGGAGGGCGAGATATTTTAAAAAAGGAAAATTCAGATGAAAAGTTCAACCTGGGAGGCTATTCCGAAGGAAAGCCGAGATGTAATTGTTGCAGTCTTCAAAATGGCCCAAATTGATTTTGAACGGGAGTACGTCATCTCCGACGAAACGCAACCCCGGCAATTCGAAACTTCGCCATGGATGACCCGTGCAGAAGCGGCCCGTTATGCTCACGTCAGCATGGATACGATTGACAACTGGTGTCGGGCGAAGTATATCGACCATTCTAAACTGGGAGCAGGAAAGGCTGGCGGTGTTCTTATTCTTCGGGATAGCCTAGAGAAGTTCTTGCGAAGCAAGATTGATAATCGTTCCAAACGTATTCGTATGGCAGCTCCTTCTGTGAACGGAGGTTATCGTGTCCAGCATAGCAAATGAATGTCCAGCTGTTTTCGGTGAAATGGCACCGGCAGACCTGGTTTCAACAGTTCTGTATTGTGCCAATATATTGAACATACCGATAACTGACAGTGAGCTCCAGGAAATAGTCACAGATCCGCTGAACGGCTTTGTGGATTCCCGTGCTGCAGTAGTTCTCCATATTGCGGAATGTTTGTACCATATCCGTACTAAAAAACAGTATTTTCTTCGGCTGAATGCGCATCTGCTGATGCAGGAGGCGAACCGGTTGGAGTGGCGTCGTGAAAACAGCTTCTTTTGTAAGGCGGTCTGGGAACAGGAATGCCATTGTCTGCTCCCTGCTCCACTTTCAGAAGTAAATTCCGTCTCGAATTAGTTGACCCCCCTGAGCCTCTGGAAGATCGTAGGCGTCCGGTTTCCTCATGCGGCATGCTTAGGGATGGCTCTGCTGCTTGCCGCGCTTGCACGACTGGTCATGGCAGATGAACGATTGCGCGAGCGGCTTTTGCATTTGCTGCAAACACTGGTCGCGGCTCCGGCATGGCAGCTTGAAACGGCGATATACCGCAAAGTTCGGGAAATCATCTGCGAGGAGGAATGAAAAATGCGAGTACGAATCGACTCGGATTTACCGGAAGTATTTTCCGGATTGCGCCCTCAACCGTCATCTTTGATAATACCGAACGAGATTATCCGGGCTTCCCGGATTGATCAGGCTCTTTGCGATGAAGCGGAACATGGGCGCATCCACGGATACGGCATTCTCGAAAACGGTTGCTGGATGCTCCACGATGGGCTGATCAGAATTTGCTTGAATCAGGGAAAACAATTGGCTTGGGGGAGGCAACTCGACGGCTGGACGCTTGACCGTTTCTCCGGAGGCAATCCGCTGATTGAGGGATGCATCTTTCGGGCTTATGGCCCGTTGAATGAAACACTTTCATCCATTCAATTTCCATATTTGTGGGCCTCTGCCGGAGCAGACTTCAGCTCTGAACGTGATCCATTCGGGTTGACCGCTTTTGAATATCAGCAGGCTGCGGCACTTGGAGCCCGATGGAAACTAGGCGACAATTGGGGTAAAGCCAACCGGCTTCCGGGCGATTCCAACTGGCATGAGGATCTTTCCATTTTGACAACAAGGGGAGACGGCAACGGGGCACATTATCTCGTATACGATGCAAAGGGAAATCCGCAGTATGCGGTGGAAATCATTCAAAACCGTCTGCTGCCGTTCCGGTACCTGAAACGTTCAGGATTTTGGGGTCCGCGTCGGGTTTTCTTTCCGCCGGAGGAAGAGATCGCAATCTGGTACTTACGCCTTCCAGATAAAAATGTCAAAAATATCATTCTCACGATGGAACCGCTCCTGATGCTGGAGAAGAATAAACTGCCCATCGACATCGTGATTGGCAGTCTTCCGGGCGGTACACCTTCTATCTGCAAAACGGATTTCACCACGCTGCGCGGAAAGGAATGCTGGATTCCGATTTTGGCGGAGAACAACAGGCAGGAGGTGGAATTTGCGGTTAAACTTTCGGCCAGACTGCGTCGGAAATATTGGCTCCCACACATTGTGGTTCCGGATGAATATGGCATGACGGAAATTCCATTGGAAGCTCTTGCAAAACTGGCCAGGCAGCATGACCTTTTCGTGCCGGAAGAACTGGATTGTGAATATCTGGGGGATTTGACGGAAGCAATTGCATCCGGTTCCATTACGCCGGTAATTGAGAATGTACTGAACGAAGGTGAAGCGGTTTTGCTCCGGGAACATGGCCTTCCTCCGCTTTTGCTTGCGTCGCATATTGCATCCCAGGCGGAACGCGGCAAAGCCATTTTCGGAAAGCATTGGAAGACTTGCAAAGCCACCGAAACGCTTCTCTTCATCGATGCCTGTGACCGCAATCGGCAGCTCCACTACAAATCAGGTTACAGAGTTTACGATTGCCGCTTCTGTGAACTTCCATCGGAAGAGTGTCTTCGGGCTTTTCGTTCTTTCATTGAAACTGCCAGGTTGGTTATTTTCGCCGCCCCGGAACTGCTTTCGGATCATACCGGTATTTGTGTGGATGTGATTCGCATTTGTCTGACCCGTAAGATCGGCGTTCTGATCCTGTCGGAAAACGAGCTGCCCCGCAAGCTGGAACGTCTGGTGATGAAAACAATCACCGCCTCTCGGTACGCAGGGCAAAATTTAACCATTGCTCTGACCGGCGACGACAAGATCGTCCCGCTTGAAGTTGAATTTGACGCTGACGGAGAATGTCGGAGCGTCCAGATAATTTCCGAGGAGAAACGGGAATTTCTCAACTCATCCACGGCGGTTCCCTCTCTTCCTCCGGATTCTTCTGAAATACAGGCAATTGTCAATCATCTGCAACTGGGCAACTGATCAAGAAACAATATATTTACGCTATAATATAGTAGACTTTACAGACATGAAATGATAACCGAACCAGCAGCATGGAGCATAGCGCCAACAGGTTTTTTCGCCGCTTGGCCGAATAAGTTCAGAGCAGGTATTATGGTAATACCTTATAGATATTTCATATCATCTCAACACATCTGAAATCAGGAGAATATCCGGATGAAACGTACTCTTTGGAAACAGGAAAACTATAAAGAATATCCCGTCATGGTAAATCAGGAACAGAAACAATACTGTGACAAGAGGATTCTGGAAAAGATAGAAGATCAGTTCAACTACGCCGAACAGGGAAAATCAAAAGTCTTCTTCATGAGATATGATGCACGGTTTCCACAGGATGATTGCGAACATGCGGACAACCATTCCTTCAGGTCATTTCAGGCCAATTTCATGAAGAACTTGAGCAGGAAAGGCTTGAAGCCGCAATACGTCGCAGTGAGAGAACAGTCCCGCGAGAAGCATCAACATTATCACGTCTGCCTGTGGCTGGACGGAAATAAAACTCAAAGTATCCATAATCACATCCAGACGGCGGAACGCCTGTGGCGGAGTTAACTTGGGCTGCCGGAAGGACAAGGCCTGATTGACGATTGCACTTGCAGCCGTACCGGGACGAAACAGATCAACGGTGTAATGCTCCGTCATGACGATCCGGAATATGAAACAAAGAAAGCCGATTGTTTCCGCAGAGCCTCATATCTGGCTAAAATCAATACCAAAGGCAATACTCCCAAGGGACAATGGGAAGTATTCTCCTCCCGGATTCCTGAGAAATAAACTTGACATTGTGCGCTGTTTCGATAAAGAAAACTCATTTTCAATAATCTGATGGATTCGGCCACCGTATTCACGTGACTACAACAATATGTTGCCTGAAGAGAACAGCCCGACAGCAGCAATCCGCACTCTCATGTGGGGCTTTCTTTCAATGGAAACAAAAAAACGTTCCATTCCTGACCTGCAAGCTACGATTGAAAACATTGGACGGAACATTTGCAGTTTCCGTTATCGGAGGTACAGGAAAAAACTCTGGTTTATTTCTGCAACAGAGCGCCGGATGACTCTCAGCATCTCAATGGCAGGATGACCAATCCAGCAGTCAGAATATTCATACTCAGATGAAAGAGAGGATCCGCCCCCTCTCCTATCAGTGAAAGGTCGATGAAAACGATGCACCGATCCATCACCCGGAAGTTTTCGCTTCTCAAAAACTACAACTGAACCATAGCTTGAAGCTGTGCTGGGCAAAGCGCAGATCCGACGCTTCGCTCTGTGGCTCGATTTCATGAATACAAAATCAAGACATCTTATTTTAATATATGTATTTATGAATTATTGTGTGTATTTTTACAAGTTTGCATTTGATTTTGTCACAAAAATCAGATATATTACTATTGATGGCTAGAATAAAGGAGAAGCAGACATGATACCCAGAGCGATCGAACCTCAGTTGCGACGGCTAACTGCGCAGTTTCCGGTTATTACGATCACAGGACCGCGGCAGTCCGGCAAGACGACGCTGGCACGGAACTACTTTAAGGAGTTCGAATACGTGAATCTGGAGGAACCGGAAACCCGGGCTTACGCACAGGAGGATCCCAAGGGATTTCTGGGGGATCATCCGGCACCGCTCATCATTGACGAGGTACAGCGGGTGCCGGAGTTGTTGAGTTACATTCAGGTGCGTTCCGACGAAGCAGGCCGAATGGGGCAGTACGTCCTTACCGGCAGTCATCAGCCGAAACTGAAAGCTGAAGTCAGTCAGTCTCTGGCTGGGCGCACCGCCATTCTTCAACTGCTGCCGCTCTCGATTGCGGAACTCTCCGAGGCCGGGATTTCCATGGATCGCGATGCGTATATCCATCGCGGCTTTCTGCCCAAGCTGCATGCCCATCCCGATGCAAATCCGGAGCTGGAATACAGCAACTATTTCTCCACCTACGTGGAACGGGATGTCCGTCAGCTCATTCATCTGCAGCATCAGCATGAATTCGAGGTCTTTGTACGGTTGCTGGCCGGACGAACCGGCCAGCTGTTGAACTTAAGCAGTCTTTCCGACGATGTGGGTATCAGCGCAACGACACTGAATGAGTGGCTGAATGTGCTGGAGGCAAGCTTCATCATCTTCCGGCTGCAGCCCTATTTCGAGAACTTTGGGAAACGTTTGATCAAAAGTCCCAAAATTTACTTTACTGAGGTGGGGCTGGCGTCATGGCTGCTCGGCATCAAATCTGCCGATATGGTCGGTCGCGATCCGCTGCTCGGCAATCTCTTCGAGAACATGGTCATTGTCGAAGCGATGAAGGCACGATTGAACTCCGGAAATCAGCCCGACCTCTATTTCTTCCGCGATCAACGCGGGTTTGAAATTGATCTCCTGCTGGCTGACAATCGGAGCATCTTCCCGTATGAGATCAAAGCAGGACGCACCTGGTCGGCCGGATATGCCGCCAACTTGAGGCGTTTCTGCGAAAGGGAGACGAAAATTCGAAAAGGAACGGTGATCTATGCCGGAGATTTGAAACGATCCGGCTCCCCCGCTGCGGTCAACTTTAAAGAGACGGCGAACGTGATTCTGCACGACGCCGCGCAGGAGCATCCGTCCGCCTGACTCGCTTCAGGGAGCGGATGAATTCGGCGACCGCGTTCAGCTGTTCCCGGGAAAGCCTCTGAATCTGCCGGATCACCTCCCGTCGGAAGAGTTCCAAGACAAAGTTTTCTGATGTTCCTCCGATCAGAGTCGGCAATTCGGCGAGATATTTCTCCTTTGCCTCGCGGTCGGCGTGTGCTTGATAGTGCCGGGTCATTTCCTGACTTATGTTCCGAGAATCGATTGCACCACCGGAAGCGGAAGCAGCCCATTCAGATACTGGGATAAGCTGGAGCGAAATTCTATTTATGCAGTTTTTTGATTCTACTTGAAATCTGCATAAATAGTGATATATTGAGTGATGTCGGAAAGGAGACCGCATAATGATTAAACGAAAAATACAGCAAGAATTGGCAAAACTGGCTCAGGAATACAAGGTTGTCACAATTACAGGACCTCGTCAATCCGGAAAAACCACGCTTGCCCGCATGCAGTTTCCGGATTACACCTATGTCAATTTAGAGGAACCGGAAACCCGGCAGTTGGCGGAACGCGATGCCAAAGAATTTCTGAAGCGTTATTCCGTTCCGATCATCATTGACGAAATCCAACGGCTTCCGATGCTTTTGAGCTATATTCAAGTCGAATGTGATAAAAGCAACATCAAGGGACAATACATCCTTACGGGCAGTCATCAACCTGCGCTGAAAGCGGAAATTTCCCAATCTTTGGCTGGGCGTACCGCGATCTTGCAATTGCTGCCGCTTTCCATTAAGGAATTGACGGAAGCCGGAATTCAGCTGGATCGGGATGAATATTTGTTCAAAGGTTTTATGCCGCAGCTTTACGAAGAGAATATAGACATTACGCGTTTTTACCGCAACTACTATATGACTTACGTAGAGCGCGATGCCCGGCAACTGGTCAACATCCGTAATTTTTCCTCATTTGAAGTTTTCATCAAATTGCTGGCCGGGCGTGTCGGGCAATTGGTCAACTTGAACAGTCTGGCCGGCGATGTCGGAGTGTCTTCGTCCACGCTGGGAGAATGGCTGTCCATCTTGGAGGCAAGCTATATTGTATTCCGTTTGCCGCCCTATTTTGAGAACTTCGGCAAGCGTTTGATCAAGACTCCGAAACTTTACTTCACAGAGGTTGGCCTGGCCGCCTATTTGTTGGATCTGGAAAATCCCGGCATGGTCACCCGCGATCCTCTGATGGGGAATCTCTTTGAGAACATGGTCATCGTCGAAGCCTTGAAAGCCCGATACAATGCTGGCAAGGATGCCGGACTCTATTTCTTTCGGGATTCCAACGGGCTGGAGATCGATCTGCTGCAATCGGCGAACCGCAAACTCTATCCGATGGAAATTAAAGCCGCTCGAACCTATAATTCCGATTTTGCGGTCAACATCAAGAAGTTTGAGAGGCTCAATGACAAGACCGCAGGCGGCAGTGTCATTTATTCCGGGGATAATGTGCAGAAAATCGGCAATATACAACTGCTGAACTTTGTGGACACGGCTGACATCATTCATTAAGCCTTTCCACAAAATCAACTACTTTTATCAGTTGCGCATGGGACATATGCTGAATCTTTTGGATCAATTCGGTACGAATTTGATTCCCGGTTGCATCAATATTTTTGACTTCAGAGTGGCCGATGAAATCGGGCATTTTAGCGAGATACTTTTCTTTGGCTTCGCGATCGGCATGAGCCTGGTAATGCTTGGTCATCTCCGGACTCATGTGACCGAGAATTGACTGTACCACCGGAAGTGGAATCTGGTAGCAGCCGGCAAGATAGGCGAAAGTGTGTCGCAGGGAATGCACATCTTTGACACTGGTTGCCCGGCCGCGGTTACGGCCAGTGCGAGTGGTCTGAATTCCCAATCCTTCCAGAAAACTTTTTACCCGATAGGAAATTCCACTCGGATTGGTTTGATACATCGCCGCATGCTCGGGAAGAACGTATTCACTGTCCGCAGAAACGGATTTCTGTTCATTGAGAAAACTTGCCAGAGGCGGCAGAATCGGGATTTCCAAAGCCGCTCCGGTTTTGCGCCGTTTCCGGACGATCCAGCGTTCATCCCGGATATCATCCCAACGCAAGGTACAAATATCTCCCTCAGAAAGTCCGGTACAGATGCCGATAAGAAACAATGGCCGAACAAACGAATCAAAGTTGTCTCCGATCAATTTCAGCTCAGCCGGGGTGAACGCATCGCGACTCTCCGAATCATTATCCATCATGTCGAATTCAAAAGGATTATAAAGAATCCCTGCTTCTTCCTGCAACTTGGCAAAGACAGATTTCAAGGTTTTGTGAAAAGCATTAACGGTACGTCCTGAAAGCCGGCTTTGTGCATCGTAGCTGTGAACTACGGTTTTTCCCTGATAAGCCCGTTGATAAGTGATTTTGCGCAGATAGCGGCCGTTTTCCCGTAACTGGCGAATGTAAGCTTCCGCATGGGTTCGGCTGACGCCATCAAGCTGTTCGACTGCAGGATAGGTTTCATGCATGAAAGCGACGAAATCATTCCACTGACTCTGGTTGATCTGCTGCTGTTGAACGCTCGGTTGTTTACGGCGAGGCTTGGCAAGATACAGTTCAAATGCGGCATCCAGTGTGATTTTATCACCGCCGGTCAATTCCCGCTTGAAGTTTTCGACGAGTGCCCCGACGCTCTTTTACTCAGAAAGAACTTTGACTTTTTCCTTGAGTCTCTTTTCATAGAGAAGAGCGGCAGGTTTGGTGGTACAGCCCTCGCAGACACCGCGATAACGTTTGCCGTTCTGCGAAAAATCGTAAGATATTCACCGGTCTCACCGCTGCTGGTTTTGCGTTTTGCCACACTCATAAAGACACCTTTCGGATTGCTTCCCTTTAATGCCTAATGTAGCATATCTCCGTCAGGGTGTCAATGACTGAATGTCGCATTTCTGCCACATTTCAATAGGAATACGGAATTTTTGAGCTTAAGAACATTTGACTGGGGGGTCAAAAGGTAGATAGTTCAAATCTCTCTATCCCGACCATTTTATTATCAATGAGTTACGCCGATTTTTTAGGACTGAAAAATCGGCGTTTTTTACGCTTAAGCAATATAATCAAAACCACCGGCTAAGCCGGTGGTATGCACCACGCCTTCAAGGCGATATTGCCGGCAGCCCGACACGGGCTCTGAAAAAATTCGCCAATTGCAACTTTTTCACAGGCCGCCGCTAAAGCGGCCTCATCGTTTATTTTTTTAAAACGTTTTGTCACAATAACCAGTTGAGTTCTTTGCTCTCTGGTTATTTTTGCGCCTGTTCATTCCTGCTACCCGTAAACGGGTCTATATACTCTTTGAACGTTAATTGTTCCATCGCCTGATCTTCCGCCAGTTGATTCTGAATATACGCTGTTATTGCGCGTGTATCCGCGCCTGCCGTATTGACATAGTAACCTCGACACCTGAAATGCCGATTCCCATATTTGTACTTCAGGTTTGCATGACGATCAAAGATCATCAAGGAACTTTTTCCTTTCAAGTATCCCATAAATTGCGACACACTCAAATTCGGTGGAATACTTACCAACATATGAATGTGGTCAGGACAAGCCTCTGCCTCCAGTATTTCTACCTTTTTCAAATCGCACAGTTGACGCAGGATTTTTCCGATATCTTTTTTGATTTGTCGATAGACTACTTGACGACGATATTTGGGCGCAAATACAATGTGATACTTGCATTTCCAGGTTGTGTGTGATAATTTGTCAATTGTCATTTGAAGCTCCGTTCTATAGGTTGCGATTGGCGAATTGCAATACTATAGCACGGAGTTTCTTCTCTCGCCTTTAAGCTGAAGCTCTTCGGCTACATACCGGCGCAGCCGGTAGTTTTTTTACGCTTAAGCAATATAAAAAATCCCGGTTCCGTATCAAACACGGAACCGGGAAGGAGTACGGGGAATTAGAACGGCCACCACCACGGCGTGTTCATATCATCAGCTTTTCTTCGGAACCCGCCCGGTCCGGTATCTGTTTGAGCCGGGGAAACTGATTGAGGTCAAGGACTACATGGTTATCGGCGGGGAGTAACAAAAATCCCACGCCCCGAAGGATCGTGGGAAGAGCTAGCTATGTGTCATCCATCATATTCTTCAAAAAGAAAACGCCGTGTGCAAGTTTTTTAACAAAAAATCCGTTCAAATTGTAGAAGCGGATTCCCATATTTCTGATTGATACAGCAATTGATGGAATGTGCCAACAATTTCCTGCTAATCCGAACAGTCA
>ERZ1034952.508-NODE-508-length-36126-cov-15.702309_pt1 | contig 36126 bp, 37 predicted proteins | sample MGYA00520625_ERZ1034952 | MGnify/ENA primary metagenome ERZ1034952 (study PRJEB33766, sample SAMN09781773) | gut metagenome | biome: gut microbiome | host: Homo sapiens | place: Madagascar | study: EMG produced TPA metagenomics assembly of the PRJNA485056 data... | reverse complement strand
ATCAGGTGGAAGGGGAATATGATTTCCTCGTAAAAGCGGATGTGACCTCGGAAAAAGAACTGGAAAAACTGGAGCGTGGCGTGCGTAAGATTAACGGTGTCTGCAGTGTGCAGCCGGTCTATGCCCTGCAGGAGATCATATAGTCATACCCGGAGCAGGGCATTGAAGGTCTCCTCTAAATTCAGCCTGCCGTAGCCCCATTCCCGGTTGGGATAGTTCAGGCCCTGTGTACGCACGGCACCGCGTATGAAATAACTGCGGATCTCCCGGCTTTCCGCCAGTCGGTTATTGCCTTCAATGACGGCCCATTGGAAAAACTGTGCCACAGCTCCGGCAGTGATAGCGGCAGCCATGCTGCTTCCCGTACGGCGTCCGTCAATGGTGGAGATATTGACTCCGGGAGCGGATAAGTCCGGACGGATCTGCCCGGTGCGCCCAAAGCCTCTGCCGGATTCTGCGTAAAAACTGTTGTTTTCCGCGTTGTAAGTAGAAACGCTCAGAACCTCCGGAGCCATCGAGGGCTCCGTCAGAGTCATGTCGGGATCCGGATTGAGAAAATATACCGGAGTAGACAGAAATTCTGTGATAGGCAGCCACATGTGAAAATTACCGTTATATAAACTACCGGAAGCAGAGACATGAAAGGTCCAGATACCGGGGGTAGGATCCTGGATGCGTACAAGGATCAGTTCTTCGCCGGAATTTTCTTCCACAAGAGCAGAGTCGATAGTGACTCTGCTTTTTTCGTAAATAAAAGAATAGGTCACGCTTTGCTGCAACCCAAGGCGCAGTTCGGGAATATTTTCCCCGCCGGGAGTGCGGATGCTCAGATTAAAAGCATCCGGCAGAGCGCCCCAAAGCTCCAGCCAGAATCCGATACAGCCTTCACTGACCCGGATCTCCACATCCCGGGAAGATTCCTCCGGTGTCTGAGCGCTTAATCTTCCACGGTAATGGTGAGAGGCATTCCCTTCATTTCCACCGCAGACGATAGCGGCACGGCTCCTGCGGACAGCGAGGGAAGAGAGATACCGTGACAGGGAGGAATTGCCCGCATGATCTCCCTGGTTGGTTCCCAGACCCAGACAGATGACTACCGGACGCTCGAAGAGCTGCACGAAGGATTCCGCGTATTTGATGCCCAGCATAATATCATTTTCCTGATAGGCGGGAACACCCTCGGGCACCAGATAAAAGCTTCGTAGATATTGCTTACATTCCTTGAGTTTTACCACAACGATGTCGGCACCCGGTGCAGCACCGATATAAGGATTGCCTTGTCGGACAACACTGCCGGCGGCGACTCCGGCGAGGATACTGCCGTGTCCGTTTTCGTCCCGGGAGGGAACGATGGAATAAGGATCCTCGGAGCGCAGCGCCAGGTTAATATCCTCTCTGCGATATTCAGAACCATATTTAAACCCCTCAGGTGGTATCCCGGTCTGAACCGTCTGATCCCAGATCGCCAGGATACGGCTGTTGCCGTTCTCGTCCAGAAACACAGGATTTCGATAATCAATACCGGTATCAATAAAACACAGGATCACGCCCCGCCCCGTGAGACTTAGGGGCGGACGCTGTACCTGGGTGATCCCACTGGCGATCAGGTCTGCCGGATCAAAGGGAGCGGCACCGGGTGGCGTCTCACCGGAGGGAGATAGCTGCATGAGCCCGTAAAGCTTCGGCATATTGTGATAGGGGAAAAAATCAATCTTCGGATTGCGGATTCCCAGATTGCCCAGATACAAAATCAAAAAATCTTCTCCGATGCGTTCATAACAATTATTGTCATCTCCCAGAAATTCCGATGCGGAAAAGTCTGTGATAATGTCATAGGTCTCATCTGACAGGATCATTTCCTTGCAGTCCATGGCGTTGCTCCGAAGAATCCATTTTTATAATATATACAACAGGAGGCGGTACTGTGTATTTACGCAGGCTGTGCTGTGACATAAAGGAAAAGCTGTATGGCATAGAATGCAATGAATATTATGGTAGAGACAGGTAGTAATACCGGTAAGGGATCGTAAGATGTGGGAAAATCCTATTTTCAAAAAAGTATGGGAAGTCGGGAAAAAAAAGACGGTATTGATGAAGAAGCATTATAAGAATGGTCTGATGCTGGGAGTGCTCTTGTTGGCAATGTTTTTCCTCGGAAGAAGCATCGGAGCCATTGCCTACGGTCTGCGTATGCAGCGGGAAATAAAGTCACAGGCGACGGCGGGAACTGCGCTGGAGAACACCGAAGCGTTATTTTCAGCAGAAAACTGGGGATTGGGATTCGGGACGGAAGGAACACAGCCCACCGGCACAGCATCTGCGGAAGAACTAAAAGAGTACAATGCTTATTATGTGGGAGATGCGGAGGAGAAAAAGATCTATCTCACTTTTGATTGTGGCTATGAGAACGGTAATAGTTCCGCTATATTGGATGCATTGAAAAAGCATAATGCACCGGCGACCTTTTTTGTGGTAGGACATTTTCTGGAGTCGGCGCCGGAGATGGTGAAACGTATGGTGGAGGACGGACATACGGTGGGAAACCATACCTATCATCATTATGACATGTCGAAAATTTCTGATCCGGCGGTTTTGCGGAAGGAGATGGATGACGTGAGAACTCTTTTTCAGGAGATCACCGGTACGGAGATGGCGATGTACTACCGGCCGCCCCAGGGAAAATACAGTGAGATGAATCTGCAGATGGCAAAGGATCTGGGATATTCCACTTTTTTCTGGAGTCTGGCGTATGTGGACTGGAACGTGGATGCACAGCCCAGCCACGAGGAAGCTTTTTCCAAGCTGACAGGCAGGATTCACCCCGGAGCGGTGGTGCTGTTACATAATACCTCGAAGACCAATGGGGAGATTCTGGATGAACTGCTCACAAAATGGGAAGAAATGGGTTATACCTTCGGAAAATTGGAAGAACTGGTGCAGTAGGGTTTGACTTCCCCTGCCCCATACCCTATAATAGAGGACAGAAAAATATACTGGAGGACAACCATGGAAAAAGAACTGGTAGTTGTCATTGATTTTGGCGGACAGTACAATCAGCTGGTCGCCAGAAGAGTCAGAGAATGCAATGTATATTGCGAGATCTACTCTTACAAGACAGACTTGAATAAGATAAAAGCGATGAATCCCAAGGGAATCATCCTGACCGGCGGCCCCGCAAGCTGCTATGAACCCGGTGCAGCTACCTGCTCCGAGGATCTGTTTAACTTAGGAGTTCCCGTGCTGGGACTCTGTTACGGCGCACAGCTGATGACCCATGTGCTGGGTGGTAAGGTAGAACGTGCAGCCGTTCGGGAATATGGCAAGACTGAGGTGAAGGTAGACCGCAGTTCCAAGCTGTTTTCCGATGTATCCGAGAATACGATCTGCTGGATGAGCCATTTCGACTATATTTCGAAGCTGGCACCCGGTTTCCGTGCCGTAGCTACCACTGCAAACTGCCCTGTGGCAGCAGCAGAGTGCGTAGAGCGCGGACTGTATGCGATCCAGTTCCACCCGGAAGTACTTCACACGGTGGAAGGCTCCAAGATGCTGTATAATTTCGTACGTAATATCTGCGGATGCTGCGGTGACTGGAAGATGGATTCCTTTGTGGAAGAGTCCATTAAGGCAATTCGTGAGAAGGTTGGTAATGGTAAAGTCCTCTGTGCATTGTCCGGCGGTGTGGATTCCTCCGTGGCAGCAGTACTGTTATCCAAGGCAGTCGGCGAGCAGCTGACCTGTGTCTTCGTAGATCACGGCCTGCTCCGTAAGAATGAAGGCGATGAGGTAGAAGCAGTCTTCGGTCCCAACGGCAATTACGATCTGCACTTCATCCGTGTGAATGCGCAGGAGCGTTTCTACAGCAAGCTGGCAGGTGTATCCGAGCCGGAGCATAAGAGAAAGATCATCGGCGAAGAGTTCATCCGTGTATTCGAGGAAGAGGCGAAGAAGATCGGTGCCGTAGACTTCCTGGTACAGGGAACCATCTATCCCGATGTGGTAGAGAGCGGACTGGGCGGTGAATCCGCAGTGATCAAGTCCCACCACAACGTAGGCGGTCTGCCCGACTATGTAGATTTCAAGGAGATCATCGAGCCTCTGCGCAACCTGTTCAAGGATGAGGTCCGTAAGGTAGGACTGGAGCTTGGCATTCCGGAGCATCTGGTATTCCGTCAGCCGTTCCCCGGTCCCGGACTGGGTATCCGTATCATCGGCGAAGTAACCGCCGAGAAGGTCAAGATCGTACAGGATGCAGATGCCATCTACCGCGAGGAAATCGCTAACGCAGGTCTCGACCGCGAGATCAACCAGTACTTCGCAGCCCTGACCAATATGAGATCCGTAGGCGTTATGGGTGATGAGAGAACCTATGATTACGCCATCGCGCTGAGAGCCGTGAAGACCATCGACTTCATGACCGCAGAGAGCGCACAGATCCCTTATGAAGTACTGCAGAAGGTGACCAGCAGGATCATCAATGAGGTGAGCCATGTGAATCGGGTAATGTATGATATTACCAGTAAGCCGCCCGGAACGATTGAGTTTGAATAAACAAAAATGCTTAGTAAATCCAGCGTTTATGCGGGTTTCCGGCATTTTCAAAAGTCTTTTGATAACAATTTGATAACAGTTGCATGAGAGCCATTATTCTTGTAATCCGGTGGTTTTGAAGTTGGAGAATGATGGAATGGTGGTTGTGCAATGTAATGTTCAGAGCCACAACATTCACTTGGCTCTGAACGAATCCATATTATAGAAAGCCCTTAGCTGTGGGTAGTAACTCATAGCTAAGGGCTTTTTTTAGAATCCATGGTTAAGCATAAATTGAATAATATTTGTTTGACCTGATTGCCTTAATGCTTTTAACAAATATTCTCGTGGAGGCCAATTACTCATGTATGGATTATCATCAGGACCTGTATAAAGTCCGCCGCCGGGTCCTGTATATAAACCGCCACCGGGTCCTGTGTATAAGCCACCGCCGGGTCCTGTATAAAGTCCGCCACCAGGGCCTGTGTATAAACCACCACCGGGACCCGTATAAAGTCCGCCACCAGGACCTGTGTATAAACCACCACCGGGACCCGTATAAAGTCCACCATCAGGACCTGTATATGCTCCGCCACCGGGTCCTGTATAGAGTCCACCGCCAGGACCTGTGTATAAGCCACCTCCCGGTCCTGTATACCTATTTCTTACCCACATAACAATTCCTCCTTTTTTATTTATCATCATTTAAATTGTTTTTGAACGCTTCAACTAATGCGTCGCTTAACTCCTGTGATGGCACTTTCACCCATCGTTGTGTGGTATCGAACTCCGGATAGTGATAACGCCAGTTATCGTATTCGTCCTTGCTGATTTCACCGGAAGATAGCTTGTCAGCCTGCTCTTTCCATATATACAGCAGTTTCAGCATTTCGTGAGCTTCTTTTCCTTTGGAAGTATCGACCTTCAGACAGATTGCATCATCTGCTTCGCTGACAGTCAGACCGTATAGATCTTCCAGAGTAAATAAAGTGTGCATCAAACCGACATAGCTGTCAATGTCAGGCACATCGAGGGCATGAGGAGAAACATCCAGTGCCTGTGCCAACGCAGCAGTAAGTTCTGCTTTTGGCTTTCGTGTTCCAGTTTCATATTGTGCTAAGCGTACATCGGCACTTCGCTCTGGAAAGCCGACAATCGTACCAAGATATTTTTGTGTCATTCCACGCAAAAGGCGGAAAAAATGGATTCTCTCTCCAATCGCCATAACAGTATTCACTCCTTACATATGATATACATGGAGCATAGCAGATATTTTTAATGAAAGTCAATATAGTACAAAACAAAAAAGCTTAATATTTTCCGATGAGCCACTTGACATAAACAAATATGCTTAACATAATGAAATTGAAATTAAACATATATGTTTAATAAAAACTGAATGACCGTCAGAATAGCACAAACCGCCAAGACCTTGCAAAGAAGCAAGTGAGCACCTGATTTGCTGTGGCAGATTGGGACAGCACAGCACCGAACAGTGGATGCCTGCTGGAACTTTCTTCGGATAAAACGGCAAAAATCGGAGAAAGGGATGATAAGATGAACAACAAATTTATTTGTGCCGAAGAAGTGGCACAGGAACTGAGCGTATCAAAGCCGTATGCCTATAAGCTGATTAAACGGCTCAATGATGAGCTGAAAGAAAAAGGATTTATTACAATTTCCGGACGAGTGAACCGCCAGTATTTCAACGAAAGACTCTACGGAACAAGAAAGGAGGAGCAGTGATGCCGGTATTTAAGAACGAGGACAATGGAACCTGGTATGTGATGTCCAGATATGTCAACTGGAAAGGCGAACGTAAGCAGAAATGCAAGCGTGGATTTGCTACTAAGAGGGAAGCTCAGGAATGGGAGCGGATGTTTCAGTTGCAGAACTCATCGGATATGGAGATGAGCTTTGAAGCATTTACAGAGCTGTATATCCGGGATATGAAAAGCCGACTGAAAGAAAACACATGGATGACTAAGGAGCATATCATTCGCACAAAGATTTTGCCTTATTTCGGAAAGCTGAAAATAAGCGAGATTTCCACGAAAGAGGTTATTGCATGGCAGAATGAAATGCTTGCCTACCGGGACGATAAGAGAAAACCGTATTCCCAGACCTATTTGAAAACACTGCACAATCAGTTGTCAGCTATTTTCAATCATGCGGTACGTTATTATGAGCTGCGTTCCAATCCGGCTGCGAAAGCAGGAAATATGGGAAGTGAGGAACACAAGGAAATGCTGTTCTGGACAAAAGAAGAATATAAGAAATTCTCTTTTGAAATGATGGACAAGCCGATTTCCTTTTATGCGTTTGAAATGCTCTACTGGTGCGGCATCCGGGAAGGAGAATTGCTGGCACTGACCGCAGCCGATTTTGATTTTGAGAAAGAAACTGTCAGAATCAATAAATCATATCAGCGACTGCATGGAGAAGATGTGATTACCACACCGAAAACCAAGAAAAGCAATCGCACCATTAAAATGCCGAAATTCCTCTGCGAAGAAATGCAGGAGTATTTGGGAATGCTTTACGGATTGAAGAAGAAAGACCGCATTTTTACCATCACAAAAAGCTATCTCCATCATGAGATGGACAGAGGAGCGAAAGCCGCAGGGGTAAAACGTATCCGTATCCATGACTTGAGACACAGCCACATCAGTTTGCTGATTGATATGGGATTTTCGGCGGTGGCGATTGCAGACCGTGTAGGACACGAAAGCATTGATATCACTTATCAGTATGCTCATCTGTTCCCGTCAAAACAGACGGAAATGGCAGATAGATTAGACGATGTAGGGAAAGGAGACTTTGAAAATGTCAGCTAAAAACAGAGATAACAAAAATCGTTGGAGAAATATCACGGTAGGATTTCGGGTATCGCCCGAAGAAAATGAACTCATCAATAAGGCAGTTGCTTTATCGGGACTTCCAAAGCAGGAATATTGCTACCGCCGTTGTCTGAATCAGGAGGTTGTGGTACAGGGCAATCCGAGAGTGTATAAGGCTCTCAGAACGGAGCTTGCAGAAGTTCTTAAAGAATTAAAGCGGATTGAAGCCGGAAACAGTGTGGATGAGGAACTGCTGAATGTGATTGAGCTGATTACCATTATTCTTGGTGGTCTGAAAGGAGAGAATGAGGATGGAAAATAAAAAAGAAAAGACTGCTCCGGATGTATCTGTTGGCGCAGATACGGAGCAGCCGCTTTTCAAAAACACTACCAGTAGTATATCCAAATATCAGAGAAATATCAAGAGTTTTGAGGAAATGCAGCGAGAAATGCAGTTGCGGTTAGATCCGTCTTATCTCCAGACCATTTCCATGAATGAGTTGTTTGATACGCAGTATGGGAGCAAGCAGCCGTTGATTGACGGTCTGCTTTATTCCGGCACTTATATCTTTGCAGGTTCTCCCAAACTGGGAAAGAGCTTTCTGATGGCACAGCTTGCCTATCATGTCAGCACAGGAACGCCGCTCTGGAATTATACGACCCGGAAAGGAACGGTGCTGTACCTTGCTCTGGAAGATGATTACCGTCGCTTGCAGGAGCGTTTGTACCGGATGTTTGGAGCAGAAAGTACAGATAATCTTTACTTCTCTGTATCTGCCGGTCAGCTTGGAAAAGGATTGGATGAACAGCTTGCAAGATTTGTGTCAGAGCATACGGACACGAAGCTGATTATCATTGATACGCTTCAGAAGGTGCGTGAGGTTGGGGGAGATAATTACAGCTATGCCAACGATTATCAGATTATGGCGAGACTGAAAAGTTTTGCGGATGCTCACTGCCTTTGTATGCTGCTCGTGCACCACACACGGAAGCAGAATGCAGACGATAAGTTTGACATGATTTCCGGAACGAGCGGACTGCTTGGAGCGGCAGACGGAGCCTTTCTCCTTCAGAAAGAAAAGCGGACGGGCAATGCAGCAACGCTGGAGGTATCCGGCAGAGATCAGCAAGACCAGAAGTTATATCTTGTTCGCAATACAGAAACCCTGTTGTGGGATTTACAGAGGGCAGAAACGGAATTGTGGAAAGAACCGCCGGAGCCTTTGCTGGATGAGATAGCGGAACTTGTTCTGAAAGAGAATTCTTATTGGGAAGGCTCTGCAACAGAGCTGGCATCGTTGGTCAAGGTTGAAGTTCAGCCTCATGTGATTACAAGAAAATTGAATGTTCTTGCAGGAAGATTGTATGCAGAGCATGAGATTTATTTTAGAAGCGAGCGTACACATGAGGGACGAAAACTGAGGTTCTGGAAAGACGTTACAGACAAAGCGTGACAGTTCGTGACGGTTGTGACGGTATTTTTGACAGCGGAGTCGGTATAAAAATAACCGTCACTGCTGTCACATACCGTCACGGAAAGGATGGAATGAAAAGTGTGCAAATATCACAGGAATTATTCATGCAGTTACTTCGGTTTCATTTAATGGAAGATGTAGATTACGAGAACGAAATCAAACAGGAATTAGAGAAAAAACTGGAAAAGATGGTAATGCGTGACCTGTATGGAAAATTCAAAACTGCTCCGACAGAGGAAGAACGGGAGCAGGCCAGAAAAGAATATCTGGACAGGCGAGGAGTACCGGAGGGCTTTCGATGGTAATTCTGCTTTGATGGTAAGAACAGGAGCGTGGCACGCCCCTGTATATAGCAGACAAGGAAAAGCTGGAAAGGAGAATCACGTAATGAGAGAAGGAAGATTAGGTTACAACTTTGAAAATGGCAGATATGGATTGTTGTCCATGGGCTTATGGGTGGACACGGGATTTCATTGCGGAGAATGTATGGAAGTTCTTGTGGATGATAAGTGGGTGCGGACAAGAATGGAGATGAATCCTGCAATGGAATGGTATCTGGTGGGAACACCGTATTGCGGTGACTTGGAGTATGTCCGGGCGAGAATACCGGAGTGATTCAGAATGAAAAACAGCCCGGATACGGGCATATAAAATGGGCGGATATGCCAAAGATGAAAAGCATAAGTCAGACAGCCACGGCTGACAGAAGCACTTATGAAAGCCCTCGGCGTTTGAGAGCGAAATATACCCATCGCACAAATCTGACGATTTATGCTCAGCGTATTTCGCCCTGCCGGGAGCTATGCCGCCGATAGGCGGATAAGTTCGTAAACAGGTGCTTATGCACCTGCTCACAGTAAAGCAGGCGAAAGCCGGGAAGGAGAATGCTTATAGGCAGACATTCATTTATCAGACAAAGCAAGCTGTCCGATGTGGCAGGGAGAATTGATTATATTTCCAATCCGAAACGACAGGAGCATTTATATGCGACCTATCAGACAGAAGGAGCAACGCCAGAGTTTTGGAAGAATCTTGCCAGAGAAAATCAGTTGGATTTTAAGGCAAGCGGAACAACCGGAAAATGTATTGAAGGACGTGAATTTATCATTGCACTTCCGGAGAGTTTTGTAGAGTACAAGCCTGATGATGTGGTCAGTCTTTTTACAGATAGCTTTTATAAAAGATACGATGTGGAATGTAGTGCAGCACTTCATCACAATAAGAGAATGACCAATTATCACATTCATCTGGTATTCAGTGAACGGAAAATGTTGGAGTATCCAGAAGTGAAAATTGCTACCAGAAATATGTTTTATGATGAACAGGGCAAGCATAGACGCACGAAAAAAGAGATTTTAGATGAGCATGGAAATATACGGGCAGGGTGCAGCATTATCCCAAAAGGAGAAGTCTACGAAAGCCATATCTTCACGAAGAAAGAGGAGTGGTTTAAGAGTAAAGCATTTACCAGAGAAGTCAAAGAAATGTTTACAGAGATCATCAACTGCCATGTGAAAGAAGAATCAGAAAAGCTGTCTGTCTTTCAGCAGGGCGGTGTGTACCTGGCAACGAAGAAAATCGGGAAGAACAACCCGAAAGAAGTAGAGATACGAGCCGACAATGCAGCAAAGCAGGAATGGAACCGGACAGTGGATGTGGCATTGGTGGAAGGTGTCCCGGAAGAAGATATTCTCAAAGTAAAGCAGGAAGAAATTACAGACAAAACGGTACAATCTATAAGGGCACATGGCTGGCTACCAGATATGCTCCGGCAGATTATCCGTGGGGCGAAGGACCTTTTGCAGGAAATGATTTTCATATTTAAGCTGCCACCGAAGCCAGTGCCAAAGATTGATTTGCAGGAATGGAATGATATGTGGATACTGATGGAAAAGCTCCAGAAGCAGTCAAAGGCAATGAAACAGGCACAGCAGGAGATTCCTTCTCTGAAGAAACAGCTTTCCGAAACAAAGGGATTTTTCAAAGGAAAAGAGCGGAAGTCCTTGGAAAGTAAAATTGAACAGGCAGAGAGGCAGGAGAAGCGGATGCACACGGATATGGAGCAGAATGTAAAACAGGCAGGCTATCCAGATGTTCAGTCTTTTGCAAAGGTATATTCCAAATCAGAGGAGCTGATCCGGGAATATAAGAAGGAGCTGCAGGAGTGGAAGAATCAGAAAGCACAGAAGAAGGAACAGACATCAGAACCACCGACAAAGGCAAGCGTACTGAAAAAACTGCACAGCTATCAGCAGGAAGGCAGACAGCAACCGAAGCGAACAAAGAAGAAATCCAGAGACATGGAGCGATAAGAAAGGTGAAACAGATTATGAAGAAAACAATTTTTGAAGAAATGGGCGGCACTTATGTAAGATGTGTGGATTATTTTATCCCCTGCCTTACTTTGCCGGAGGAAGAAGAACCGAGATTTGTTGGTGTGTGGGGACAAAGACATTTGCGATATTTGAAGGAATATAGCAGGAATGTATATCTGGATCTGCTTATGAATGGCAGACTGAACAGTTATCTGGCAGACATAGAGGAGCAGGCTCAGGAACGCTTTGAAAGGATCATAGAGCAGATGAAACAGGCACAGGGAATTACGGAGCAGATGAAAGCAGAAAATGTATGGGAATGGGTAGGCAGAATGAATAACATACAGGTGTGTGCAAGGGAGATTGTGGAGCGTGAGATAATCTATTTATAACTTGTATGGCGTATAATAGGGGGGCTTTTGCTTGACAAAATATCCAAAATAAATTATTATAAAGTTATAAAAATTATAACATATAATATTGGAGAGCAAAAGTATGAGTAATGATTTAGTCAAAGGACAATCGAAAAATATTTTAGCTGCAATAAATAACTTTGTTTCTAATACTGGTTTAAACGATGTAAAAACAACTTTTGATTCAAAAACTGGAATTGCCAGTGTTATAGGAAATAAAGATGGTTTCCAGTATACCACAACACTTACAAAACATGTGAATGGTGTAGTTCAAACGACGACACAATTTGCTACTAATTTGGGAAAAGAGGCGTTAACATCACAAATTAAAGATTTAAGGAAACAGGGATATAAACAGCAACAAATAGCAGATATGCTTAAAATTTCTCAAGCAACGGTGAGCAAATATTTAAGAAAATAATCGTGCAAAGGTTTGGAAAGGGGGATAAAGACATTGAAAAAATTGAAATTGAATGAAAATATGGGGAAAGTTGTAAAAGCTCATGGATATGAACTTAATACAACAGAAAGATATGTTATCAATATTGAGGACGAAATAAGTGAGCAATCTGCAATTATAGCAGCTATACAAAGCGTTGGTTTACCAGCATTAAAAGATTACCATCAATGGTTGGCTCGGAATGGGTTTGATGCTAATATGCCTAATCCTACAAATAGTTTTGTTTCTCAATTTTATGGGAAAAAAGATTTGTGGAAAACTGATTTATCGCAAGGTATTGTTGTAAGAGCAGAAAACGACGATGATTATTTTATTGTTATGGAGTGTAGTAGGCTCAATGAAGGATTTAAATATACTCAGATAATTTTAACATTAGGTGGATGCTTATAGTTTGAAGCGGTCTGTACGATGGGAGGGGATTTCGGTGTATTCTGTTACTAAACGTATTAGTATGGTAAAGCAACCATATGGAGGATATTTAAATAAAAAGCAATTTGATATTACTACTATTGATGATGGAAAAATATTGAATGAAGAAGAAAATATTCATGCTTCTTTAATTGGTCTTGCAGTTGACTATTTGACTCGTTTTTTGATGGGAGCATCCGTAGAAGAAGCATTCAAAATTTCATTACAGGGAGCACTATGCCTTGATTTATTTTTAAATAACGCAAGTGACAAAAAAGGATTGGCATTAAGAAATGCCAAGAAACTATTAAAAGGCATAAAAGGTCTTGATGATGAATCAGTTAATAATGCATGTAAATTAGTCGGTTACGATGTTTGTTTCAGAGCAGGCATAATGGGTTATAAACCAGTAGAAGAAATCAATCCTGATAGTGACACTATTGGAAATATTGTAATTATGGTTGAAAGAAGTCTGATATTTTGGAAAGAATATGGTCCGATTATAAAAGATGGATTTACCTTTGAAGGTGGTTATACGGATATAGTATCCTCAGGAGATGGGGATTATTTAACAAGAGACACACTGTGGGATTTTAAAGTGTCAAAAGAAGAACCGAAAAGTAAATATACATTACAGTTACTAATGTACTATATTATGGGTTGCCATTCTATACACCCAGAATTTAAGCAAATAGAGAAATTGGGAATATTTAATCCGAGAAAAAATAAGGTTTATATAGCCAATATATCTTTGATTAGTCCTGAAATAATCGAGAAAATTTCTCGAGATGTTATCGGATATAAATAAAAAATTTGATTTATTGATAAAAGGAAAAATAAAAATCATATGAAAAATGCGAAAATAAATGCTAATGGAACAGAAATCAGAGTGATGGGTGATGTTGTTAATGAAGATGCTTACATTTCACTCACTGATATTGCAAAATATAAAAATCCAGACAATGCTTTTATTGTGGTAGCAAACTGGATGCGTAATCATTCTACGATTTCTTTTTTGGGCTTGTGGGAACAAATTCACAATCCCAATTTTAAACCTATCGAATTCGATAGGTTTAAAGCAGAGTCTGGTGATAATGCATTTACGTTGACACCGCAGCAGTGGATCAAAGCAACGGATGCAATCGGTATCGTATCAAAATCGGGACGATATGGTGGTACTTATGCTCATACGGATATTGCTTTTGAATTTGCTTCTTGGATTTCACCGGAATTTAAGCTGTACATTATCAAAGATTATCAGCGTTTAAAGAAAGATGAAGCAGACCGTTTGGCGATTGGATGGGATGTAAAGAGAGAACTTTCAAAAATAAACTATCGGATTCATACGGATGCGGTGAAGGAGTTTTTGATTACACCGACGTTATCACCACAGGAAATGGCATATACATATGCTTCGGAAGCGGACATTTTAAATATGGCTTTGTTTGGAAAAACAGCAGCACAATGGAGAAGTGAAAAAGGAATAAAGGGGAAAACTCCCAATATCAGAGATTTTGCTTCTGCGGAAGAACTGGTTGTGCTTATCAATCTGGAAGATACAAATGCCGATCTGATAAGACAGGAAGTGCCTAAAATTGAGCGATTAAAAATATTACGGGAAAAGGCATACAGACAATTAGAACTTTTGAAGAAGAATCAAGATACGATTGAAGCATTGAAGAAAAATCTTATTGAAGATACAGAAACAAACAGTTGATTTTCTAAGCAAAGTTGCTTATAATCTGTATCGGAACATATTGCTATTATCCACAGTTACTTGAGCAGTGTTATCAATGGCGATAACAAAACGATAACATTAGCCCATGTAGGCAGGATAATATGGATAGGTCAAAGAATCAAAAGAAAGCTAAATACGATAGTAAATAATCTCTAAACAAAACTGATTAGTAATTGCCGAGTTTGAATAAGGGGTTGAAATGCCGAAAGCCTGTATTTATGCGGGCTTCCGGCATTTGTTTTATCAAACGGCTCTAGTTTGGCGCTATTTGTGGAAAGTGTGATATATCCTTATTAAACAGATACAATCAATTGTTTAAAGAAATAGAGGAAGACTTAATCGGAACGAACATGAGAATATCGAAGCAAGTAAAAAAGCAATGAGTTCTATGGAAGTAATTCTTGGGGAACCTTCCAGACTTGCGCGTCTTGCTACAGATATTCATGACCATTATGTTTCATCTTGTGCAGGTGATCCGGACAGGATACAAAAAGCAATGGTTGTTTGTTCAAATAGAAAGATTGCATATGCATTACTTCAGAAATTCAAGGATAAATATCCGGAATGCTAAATGGGTGTTATGTAAAAAATCAAAGGACACAAAAAGTATAAAGGATGGCAGAGTAATCATTAAAAATGCAATTGCAAAATATTGCGGCGCAATCTGTATAGATGAAGTACAGGATATAGATAAGCATATGCAAGAAATTATAGAAGAATTAAGTAGAATGGGAATACCCATGTTGCTGATGGGAGATCCAAAACAGGATTTAAAAGGTTTTAAATGCTTAAGGAATCTTATGTCTATATACAAGCAAAATGTTAGATATATATCGGAATGCCATAGATGTCCGCAATTACATTTAGAACTGTCAAATCGTTTAGTAGATGAAAATGAAATTGATTGTCGCACGTTAATTGAAAGTCAAAAATATGATTTGATGTATATATCCCAGAAGAAATGCCGGAGTATGTAGAGCGAAGTTATCACGAAGCACTTGTTAATGCTTTGGCTCACCGTTACTATATGGTGAATGGAAGTGAAGTGCATATTGACATATATGATGACAGAATGGAAATTTATTCCCCGGGAGGAATGCCGGATGGTTCTATGATTCAAGACAGAGATCCACTTACAGTAGCTTCTACCAGAAGAAATCCGGTTCTTGCCGATGTATTCAACCGGCTTGGATATATGGAGCGTAAAGGTAGTGGATTTGGAAAGATTATCAGTGGATATGAATTTCAAATTAATTATAATGAGAGTAAAAGACCATCATTCCGCTCAGACAGATATCAGTTTACTGTAGTGATGCCGAATCTGAACTATGATGTCCATCAAGAGTTTGAAGGAAATGAGACAATGTCTGAATCAATGTCCGAATTGGAAAGGACAGGAATGCAGATAATTTTGCACTATCTCGATACAAATAAAGAAATAAATAGCTCTATTGCAGCAAAATTATTGAAAGTGGAAATAAAGACGGCAAGTCGACTGTTATCGAAGGCAGCAAAATTGGATATTCTTAAAAGTTACGGAAAAACAAAGAATAAAGTATATTTTAGAGAATAATGCAAATGGATGCTAAAAATGTTCCTCGGGCTAGGGAACAAATTAAAAAAGAACATGAAATAAGGATAAAAGATGAAAGTAAAATTAGAAGACATAATCGAGGCAATGGAATTTGCCGGTATGGAAACAGAATATTATTATGATACCCAAAACGAAAAAGTTCTGATGTTGTTTGATGGAATGGTGGATGGTGAGGACAATCCGGAACTTTTTGAAGATATCAAAGAGGGATTTGTTGAGGATTATATACCGTTACCGGGACAATACGATATCAACGAGTATCGAATAATGGAAGAGTTTATATACGAGCTTCCGGAGGGAAAGAATCAGAATGTATTGGCAGGGGCAATCCAGGGAAGAGGCGCTTTTAGAAGATTTAAGGATAAATTGTATGACTTGAATCTGGAGAAACAGTGGTACCAATATCGTGATGAAGCTTATGAAAAAATAGCAAGGCAATGGTGTGAAAGACATAAGATAGATCTCGTTGAATAAAAGAAAGAGGTAAATTGTGAGTGATTTCGGAAAAAACAGAGTACTGGCATTATATAAGATTCTGACAGCATATACAGACGAACAACATCAGATTTCTATGCAGGATATTCTGGTTCACATGGATGCAGAAGGTTATTACTGTAGTGAAGACAGTATTCTGCGATATATAAAACAATTAAGAAATGAATTAGGGATAGATGTAATTTCCGGTCGTGGAAGGAATGCTCGTTATTTCATTGGAAACAGACTTTTGGAAAAGGAAGAGATGAAACTTATTATTGATTCCGTTAATGCGTCTAATTTCATTGAGAAAAGTATTGCCACCAAAATGATTGATAAATTGAAATCTACTATGAGTCTGTATGATGCGGAAGAACTGGATAGAAGCGTGTTGGGGATTAATATTGCAAAAGCAGAGAATAAGAAAATTCTCTATAATGTAAATTTGATTCAGGAAGCTCTATCTAAGGGGGTTCAGATAAGCTTTGATTATATGGTGTGGGATAGAAATAAGAAGTTGGTAAAAAAGTCGGATAGACGATATAACATGAACCCCTGGGCTTTAATATGGGCAAATGATAGGTATTATTTGTATGGATATGATGTAAAAGAAAAAGATGGTGTATTAAGTGAAAGAAATTATAGAGTGGATAAACTTGATAATATCAAGTTGTCCAATATACCAAGAGCTGGTAAAAGTCAGTTCCGTATTTTTAATGCTAATACATATGTTTCAAGACGGGTGGGTATGTTTTCAGGAAAAGAACAGGTAATAACTGTGAGAATTCCGGATACGTTAGTTGGCCCTTTTATAGATCAATTTGGTAAGAGGATTACAATTTCGGAATACACAGAGGGTATGTTATTAGTTACTTTTAATGCAGTTGCGTCTGTTATCTTGCTTGGATGGTTATTAGGATTACAATATGTAGAGGTATTAGAACCACAGAGTGTTAGGAATGCTATGACTGATTTGATAAAACAAAATATGGAAATATATTCTAAAAAGAATTGACGCAAATATGCGGCAATTCTTTTTCCGTTCTATGATAAAATTATATATAATTTTACTGTTACCAATCATGCAAGAAATAAGCAACCACAAGGAGGTTTGGTGTTGAAAAATTACTTATTAGATGTTATGCAACAACATGAACATGGTTTGTATATGTGCGAATTACCAACGGGCAATGGAAAAACTTATGATTCGGCATGGGCAATGAAAGAATATGCGGATTTAATTGGTGATGATACCAAAATCATTTACCTGACAACTTTAAATAAGAATTTACCAGAAGATGCATTGAGGGCGGCATATGGGAGTGAGGAGCTTTATAAGCGTAATGTATTGAGGTTACGCTCTAATTTTGATGAGGTTGTAGAAAAAATTTTTGAGATTGAAGTGCCGGAGGAAATGAAAACGGATGCATATCTTAAATTATGCAAGGATGTTTCCCTTTATCGTAATGCTGTGGAAAAAAGATATGCCGATAAGGAATATATAAAAGAATTGGCTGACAGAATAACAGAAGGGGACAGGCAGCTTCGATATGAAATTACTAAACGTTTAAAGAATAGATTTCAAACAAAGACACAGCGAAAAAATGCTATTAGAACTGATGCTAAATATAAATGGATTGGGAAATTATATCCTGCAGTATTTACAGACGATTACAAAATAATATTAATGAGTGTCAGTAAGTTTATGAAGAGAAATTCTATTCTTATTGATTCCAGTTATGAGTTTTTGAATTCGGATTTAATAGAAAACGCAGTAATTGTTATTGATGAATTTGATGCAACGAAGGATACTATACAAGGTGAGCTGATTGATAAGTCATTGGCAATGCAGGAAGACTATATACAGTTGTTTCGTCAGATATATCGTACTTTGAATCCAAACGATTTTTCTTCCAGTATGAGACAAGCTATGGATGAGGTTGAAAAATCAGGCAATAGAAATACATTTACAACACTAATGGATGAAGCAAGAAAAATTGCAGAGAATTATCATGTAAGGTTAAGTATAAAAACCAAAGAAGATTTAGTGGATCAGAGACAGATTTTCTTGTTTAATGATGGTTCATTCCATACGGTTTTAAAAGAAGGGGCACAGTATATCCGCTCATCCTTAAATAAAGAAGACAATCGTATTGATGTTTTCTTTGAGGGGAAAGATGATTTTTTCAAGAACAGAAACAAAGAGAAGGATATTGTGTTATATAGCTTATTGCGTGAGATTAATGTATTTCTTTTGCATTTTAGGTTATTTTCTATAGAATGGGCAAGAAATTACATGGAAATTATAAATAGCTCCAGAAGAGGTATCATGGATGCGATGAATTTGGAGAATGCTATTAGTACAATCCTAAAAAGATTAGAATTAACTAATAAGCAAAGAGATTTGTTGATGGGTGAAACATGCCAAATGATTAGAAATAATCGTGAACTGATATTGGAGGATAGAAGCTTCTATCAAGTTGGCATGGAGTATTATGAATTTGAGGATAATGATTCTCATCATGACAATACAAATCTTAAATTTGTTAAGGTATATGATACTCCTGAAAAAATCATGTTATACCTTGCAGGAAAAGCAACTGTGTTTGGGATATCGGCAACTGCTGAAGTTGATACAGTTGTTGGAAATTATGATTTGAGATATTTGAAGGAACAGTTAAAAGAAAGGTTTCATAAGACGCCGGGTTATTTAAAGGACAAAACAAGAGCTGCATTAGAAAAAAGATGGAGCGCTTATGCAGATGGCGAGATAAATGTACAGGGGGAAGTAATCAGCAGTAATATACAAGGATTCAATGCAGAAGATTATTGCAAAACATTTATGGATGCAGAATTTGCACGTTATGCTTCAAACATTATCACCAATATAATAGATAACGAATATCAGATAATAAGATACTGCAATGTACTTCAATCAATGTGTATTTTTAATAGGAATGAAGATATTCAATCAATGTTGTACTTGGGAATGGCATTGCCGAAAAAGAACAATCCCGGCATGGATGAAGGTGTTCTGCAGCAGTTGTTTGAATACTCTCAGATGGAGACACAGCAGAGTAATAGTAGTGTTTGTTTCTTGAAAAGCGACAATTTTGAACAGGATAAGGAAGAATTGCAGCAGCGATTGTCATGTGGAGAAAAGATATTTGTTATGTCATCTTATCAGACTATAGGTGCTGGACAGAATTTGCAATATAAGATTCCGAAAGGTAAAAAAGTTGTTCAACTGGGAGAGTTTACCGAAGGTGACAAGAGATTCTTATATAAGGATTTCGATGCATTGTATCTGGGAAATATAACTAATATGACAGTAAATACATATCAGGATGAGACAATAACATCTCATGATTTGTTGCATATGTTGTTTCAAATTGAGGAATTATACGAGAACGGTGAAATGAATTATTCTGAAAAGGACCAAATGTTAAAGCTTGCGTTTCGTTCTTATACAGGAAGTGACCAATTCACTTTAAACAAGTTGTATAAGTTAAAGAGTGTAGTTGTGCAAGCTAGCCGAATGGTTTTACAAGCAGTGGGGCGTATGTGTAGAACATTTGTAAAGAGTCCTAATATATACTTGTTTGTTGAGTCGGAACTGTTAGAGAAATTGCATGTTGGTGAAATAAATAAACGTATATTGTCACCTGAAATGAAAGCAATTGTATCTATGCGAGAGACAATTGGAAAGGATTATCTTCCGGAAGAAAATCTTATGCTTAATAAGGCGGAAAAGATATCCTCGGTTGGTCTTTGGACGATTCGAAGAATGTTGGCAAAGGATTGGACTATTGAAAGTATGCAGTTGTGGGAACAGTTAAGGTCGTTGGTATTACAGTATCCGACGGCAAGTACATATGACTGGCAGAATAATGAATATCTTCAAAAACTTTATATTACAAGTGGAGAAAAGCGGAACCAGTATATTTACTCACAGTATTCAGATTTCAATGATGTTACTATAGATTTTGGAAACGACAAGGTGGCATTTAAAAACAGTAAAAGAGCTAAAATAAAGGGGAATTCTGATGAAGTTGCTATTTATGAAATGAGTGAAAAGGAATCCGGTTTGCAGGCGATACTTAGATATCCCGGAATGAAAGCTCATTTTGAAGAAATGGGATATGCATTGAAATTTGAAATGAATGAATATCTTATTAGTCCAGTGTTGTTTCATAATATTTATAAAGGTGCATTGGGCGAAGTGGCTGGTAAGTTTATATTGAAAAGAGAATTGGGAATTGAATTATCACCAATAACAGTGCCGGAATATTTTGAATTCTTCGATTATAAGCTATCTGATGATGTGTATGTTGATTTTAAGAATTGGAAGTTTACATATGTGCAGGATAGAGACGAAATCAGAAAAGATATATTGAGAAAGCTGGAGGCTATAGGGGCTAAACGGGTTTATATCATAAATGTTGTATCAGATAAAAATTACAAGCCGAGTGCCATAGTGGATCAGTGCTTGGTGGAGATTCCGATGCTTATAAGAGAAGATGGTACAGTTTGTTATGAAAATTTACATATGATTTGTAAGGAGGATTTCGAAAATGTTAACTAACAGAATTAATGTTACCTACAATATAGAAAATATTGATGCTGACTTTGATATTTTTAGGGTCGAGAAGGCTAATAAGGATTATTACAAATACAATATCTTAGATTCGGCAGTATATGAATTTAAGGCGGCAGCAGTTCAGTGGACCTTTGGTGCAACTGCATTGGTGCTGTTCCGTAAGGGTGAGGTGACAGAAAAGCAATTTAAAGAAAGTATTATGAAAGAGTATGAGGATGTAAAAATCCAAAAGATTGATTTGTTTGATAGCGAGCAGTGCAATAAATGTTTTTATTTTGAAAACAGATTACTTGCACAACTCCTGATAAATTCAATGAGAACGCCTAAGCATGAGGCTTTTATGTATAATAATCTCACAGGTAAGCTTTTCTATCATGACCCATCATGGAGACATAAAGATAAATTAACAGGTAAGGTGAATTTTATCAGATTCTTGGAGATTGTTATTGATCCAGGGATGTATCTCAATTTGGAACATAAAACTTTCAAGAGATATGATCGAGAAAGTAACGGATTGTATGTAATAGATTCAAAGACTGGTGAGTTTAGAAAAAAATTAAAGACAGATACCAATGTCATTACATACAAGGAAGGTTCCTTGCCGCATAATCACTTTAAAGTAGATAATTTTGATATATCTGATATTGCGCATTTTAGGAAAAGTAAGATGGGCGTAATGGAGCAGTTTTTAAGAGATGTGAATGATAATCTTTCTAAATATATGTCCATAGACATTGTGGAGAGGGAAGATGCACAAGAATTTGATATCTCCAATTTGGAAAAGAGGGGAATATCAGAGTTTGAATATGGTGAAATGTTACAGAAAAAGGGTGTTGTAATTGTAGATGAAAATAACTCTGAAGTATCAAAGGATATTGTAGCAAAGCTCCAAGAGGAGTTGGAGAAGTATTATCATGTAAAGGTAGCGGTAGGAAACCTTTCGGAAGAAGCATATAATATCAGAATCATTCATGATGGTGAATATTATGCTGAAAATGAGATGCATGATCCACACAGTGATAACTTAAAAGGATATATTGTACAGCATATAACAGAAGAGGCCGAGCATTTTACAAATACAAAGGGAAGTTCTCCAGATATAAAGAAGATTGTTCAGGAACTTATAATAAAAGGTGATGTAAGAGAACGCATGATTTCAATTTTTGATTGGGAAAGACTTGATTCTGGAAAAGATTGGACCTTTGTTCTTAGAAAGAAGATAAAAACAAAATACGGTGAAAATGCAGCGCATATAAATCATGTTAATAAAAAGGCGCTCAATTATTTCCAATATTATCGTTTGAAAATTGATTGCAATGGTGAAATGGAATTTGATACATTTTGTGATAGTAATCAAGATGAAGCAGAAGAGTGGAACAAGATTTGTTATGTATATGATTTTGTAGAAGACAAACATCGTGGTGCACAGAATCAGGTAGAAGGATTAATGTATTCGGATATTGATAATATTCATGCCATATTGTTAACACGCGAAAAGACATTGCCTAATATATCAGCATTAATGAATACACTTATGGAAACGGATGCAAAAGAAAGAGTTTCAAAAGAATTATTATTGGAAGCAATAGATGATTTTGAAAAAGATAATATTGATTCAAGGGAATGTATTTCTGAATGGAAAAGTAAGGTAGCTGCAGAAACAGAAATGATTACCAAGAAAGCAATGAAAAAGATTTTAAATATGCGCACAGGGATTGCATCAAAATTCAATAGGTTTTTACATGAAAAGTATGGAGTCTGGATTGATGGCGAGCTGAGAAAAGGGGAATTTGAAGCGACTTACCAAATTGGAAATCTCTTAAACATCAAGTACGAATACAATGAGAAAGACTACTTAGATGGACGTACATTTGTATATTATGTGGGGGCTAAGAGTAAGAGATTAGCATATCCAAATGCTTGTTGTATGCGTAAGGTGATTTCTTTGGGAGAAGAACTTGAATATGAGGAGGCTCTTCCGTTGATGGCAGTAGAATTTGTGCGTAATAGTCAATATACGGTTCTTCCATTTCCGTTTAAGTATTTGAGAGAATATATTGAACAGAGCTAATTTTAAAGAATCTGTTGCATTTCATCCTGATCCAAACTATAATAACCTCGTGGCAACAGTTTGGCAACGTCCATTCAGTAGGTCAAAATAAATAGTGTAATTGATATAGAAATATGCCCCATATCCAACTGAAACTTAACTGGAATAAGTTAAGATTAGCCTGGGACATATTGAGTTTGAGTAAGGGGTTGTTGAAGTGCTTATCAGCGAAAGAATCTTCCTTTTAATGGATAAGAACGGACTAAGCCAGAAAGAATTTTCAGAGCAGACAGGAATTTCCCAAAGTACGATCAGTGATTGGAAACGGAAAAAAACAAATCCATCTGCGGACAAAATACTTAAAATATGTGAAGTATTACATGTTACGCCAAATGAATTATTAGCAGAGGGAACAGTTCATGATGATGGCAGGACGGATTATGTATTTGCACTGAATAGAGACGAAGAGGTTGTTCTGGAAAGTTTCAGAAGTCTGGAAAGCCGACAAAAAGAACGATTATTGGGCTATATGACTGCGTTGAAAGAAAATAAGTGACACTTAAAATCGTATGTCAGGGATGTCTTGACATACGATTTCTTTTGAAATAAAATACGTATATACGGTACGTATATACAAACAAAGAAATGGAGAGAGAACTTGGGAGATATAAGTATTATTGCAAGATGACTTGAGGATGGTCATGTTCAGTATGGATGGAGCGGGAATGGTGGATATTATAAAGTGGTAGGGGTACGGCTTCTATTATGGTATCTGGAGCCGGAAGATGTGGAATATCTTTTTGGATTGGGGCAGACCGCATTAATTGGAAAACGTGGAAGCGAATACGGAGGATACCGTTGGATTGAAACACATGACCTTACGGGTGAACCATTTTGGTTAGACTGTTCGGAACGAAGTATTTTCAGTAGAATTGTATTTATTGATTATGGATATTTTTATGATCTGGATCACAAATGGTACTATATCATTCCGGGACCGTTTAGGATTAAGATGCCTTTAGAGTTGATCGATCAGAATGTAGATGAACGAAACTTTGAATTTGATTTTTATATAAAAGTTCAAGATAAAATACTTCGTTATATTTTGGGGGATTATAGAGAAAAAAATCCGGAGTTTGCTGAGTTTTTGAATAAAGAAGGATATTGCGTAGAGGATATCCTTGAAAATATAAGCGAAGATGGCTTGTTATCGGTTATGGAATTCTATCACAAGTATCGGACAATATTTGATTATTTTGATGACTGGATTCTTATTAAAACAAATGAGGAAAATACTGAAATCACAGATATTGTTATGAAGAAAATGAGTGAAAATCATGTTGAGACATGTGAGTGGTAAGATAAGGAGTTTAGCTTATGGGAACAAATTTTTATCTGATGAGCAAAAGTAAGAAACTGATTCGAGAAAATTTTGCAGTTGAAAAAAATTATGGAGTTACAGATGTCGAATATGAACTTGTAGATGAGCCATATCTGGGATATCAGATTCATCTTAACAAATTGAGCTGTGGATGGCGTCCGTTATTTCAGAGACATAAGAATATTAAGAGCTTTAAGCAGTTAGAAGATTTTTGCATGAAGAATAATAATATTGTTGAAATCTATGATGAATATGGCGAAAAGTATACATGGAAACAGTATTATGACAAGGTATATAATCACAGTCAATGTAAACCAAAACCATTTAAATGGGTATATGAAATAGATCCTCTTTTTAAGGATAATAAACCTACATTACATGTTGTGCCATGTACGGAAAGCGAAGCAGAGATATATATGCCTTTCTGTCATAAAGAATATCGAGAAAAGGAAAGGCGCGCACGGGAGTGTTTTCATGCGTATGAAAGACCATGGTATGGTATAAAGTATTGGGAAGATCCGGATTTCCCATTTGATTGGATGGAAGGTGAGTTTTGTTAAATAGGAGAATTCCTGTTAAGTAACAAATAACCGGTTTGCAAAAAATGAGTGCACCCATAGAATAATGATTGTTAACTGGCAGGTTAATTAATCATTGTTCAAAGGAGTCCCCTCCACAAATGAATTATAAGCAGAATGAAAAATCAATCAAGTAAAAGAATCAACTTTGGTAGTTGCCTAAATTTTTATAAATAATGTTGACACCAAATATGGTACCACATATAATATAGATAGGAAGTATTCAGAATGTCAAAATGGGATAAACTATTAACGAGAATATGTGCTTTATCAAAAGACCTCCGGTTTGATGAATTACGTAAGGTATTGGAAAGCTATGGATATGTAATGAATGCCCCAAAGGGCGGAAGCAGTCATTACACGTTCAGAAAAGCCGGATGTCAACCGATTACGATACCGAAGCATGAACCCATCAAAAAAGTGTATGTAGAGATGGTAAAGCAGATTGTGGAAAGTGAGGCGGTGAATGGTGAAAACGTTGAATGATTATTTTGCAATGAATTATCGTATGGAAATTGTAGAGGATAAGGATGAGGGCGGTTTTGTGGTTTCATTTCCGGAGCTTCCGGGATGTATTACCTGTGGAGAAACAGTAGAATCCGCTGTCGCAAACGCTTTAGATGCCAAGAAAGCATGGTTGGAAGCTGCTATGGAAGATGGTATTGAAATTCATGAGCCGGACAGCTTAGAGGATTATTCTGGACAGTTTAAACTTAGAATCCCACGAAGCCTTCATCGTTCCCTTGCAGAACATTCTAAGAGGGAAGGTATCAGCATGAATCAGTATTGTGTATATCTTCTTTCCAGAAACGATGCAGTTTATTCAAAATAGCGGTTGCACACAGTATCTGCAATCGTTATATTGAAATGCCAACACTTTGGCAAAAGAATTAGGAATTAGAGGATAGAAAAAGCTAGTTGAAGCTGGCTTGGTTAATGCGAGTGGCAATAATAGAGCATGGTTTTATATACTTAGTTCCAAGGTGTATAAAGAACAGGATAATATCGTAGGATATGTTCGATAGACTGGAATTGATGCGGTGAAATATGAAGCATGGATTATGGAACTAATACAGAAGCAAGGCGGAAGGATTACAAGAGATAACGTTGTAGAATTATTAAATGTTACTCCATCACAAGCTTATCGTTTGTTGAAAAAGATGTCTGATAAGGGTAGGATTAAGCTAGTTGGAAATGGACAGTCAGCACATTATGAATTGATTTAATAAACGCACGATAAGTAGATGCCGAACCTGAAGTATGATGCTTGCCTCGAATTGGAAATAAAACTATAAGGTTAATATACCCCCAGGAGATATGAGATAATATCTCCTGAGGGTATACTTTTAAACGACTAATTATTTATACCATTTCATCAATATTGCTTCATAGCAAATATCCAGCACATTATCATTTTGATCCATACTGAAGGATAAATTGAAAAAGACTTCCGGGTAGCGCTCATCAATATAGCAATAGCACAAATTATACTGGCTTTCCAGACCATCATGATTATAGGCCTTAGATCTATATACAACCTCGTTTCGGGGCTCTCCATAAGCAGCAATTACCTGTTCTCTGGAATCGCCTAATTTTATACCACGCGAAGTTTCTGTGTCTGATGACATTTGATCGGGGTATTCAGTATATGCCGTACAATTTGTAGTCATAATAGAAATACGTTCTACATCTTCATAGCCGTTTCCGGCTCCATATAAGTCTACGTAATTGCTATATCCAAATCCATTAACATTAAAATCCTCATAAGGGAGAGGCAAAATGGTGCTATTCTCCGTGCTTCCTGATACTTCCACCGGTGCCGGAGTTTCTGTGGAATCTTCCGTTATCACTTCTGTGGTTTCAGTGCGTTCGGTTTCTGCGTTCGTTTCACTCTGCCCGGCATCCGGTTCTGTGGCAGTAGATGCGTTTTCTGACTCTGCGACGATGGCCGTTGCTTCGCAACTATTATGATCAAATTGTAGCAGAAAATGGAGATATGGCAACTGGATTTTTCTAAGATATTTCCCATGCATGAAGTATCAAGAGTTGTAATCAGTACATTCTTAGGATTTAGATGAAAAATAGGATTTACTATGATATGATTAGTTAAGAATTATATTTAATACGAAAGAGGAATGACACATTATTATGGAATTTTTCAGTTTGTTTTCAACAGTATTTTTTAATATAGCAATTACCTTTGGCCTGTTATTACTTATATACTTGTTTTTCTTTTCGGGCATTAGAGCACGTAAGGACCTGAAACCGGTTAAGTACATTTCCTACAAAAAGGATTATTTTCAGGAGAATTTTGAATTTACCTGTGAGTTTTGCGGATCCAAGGTATCTTCTGCGGATGAAAAATGTCCAACCTGTGGCGGTAATTTTGGAAAGAACAAGGAGTATCAGTTAAAGAAACGGGCCATGCATCAAAGGTATTTAGAGTATATGAAATCCCAGGAAGAAGCCATTACACAGGAAACGGAATATATAAGTACTACAATGCAGGCAATTCAAAAATATAAGCTGATACGTCATAAATACTACAATTTTGAAATCGGCGAGCCTCCGGTTTATAAACCTGCAAGTGATTATGAATTTACCTGTGAATACTGTGATAATAAGATAAGGGGAAAAAGCACAGACGAAAAGGGGTGTAGTAATTGAGGGGCTTCTTATAAAGAAAACCTGGAATTATTGGTACGCGAAGAGGAAGACCGTCTGGAAAAACGCCATTATGACGAATATATGAAACTGAAGGATCTGGAGTGGGAGCAGAATATCAGAAATGAGCGAAGAGATGCAAACATTGATGAAAAGTATGGGACACCTATCCGATTTATGGAGAAAAATGCAAAGGTTATTGCACTGGTCATTTTGCTTGGGCTTATGATGATTTCCGTGGGAATAACAGTTTTGATTTTAAAGTTTAGGTAAAACAGGATGAGTATATCTGACGTGAAGGGAGATCACATGGACATTCTATTTAAAAACGATGATTTTGTATTTTCCTACAGGGTTGGCGGTATATTGATCCATAATGAAAAGATCCTGTTGCAACGTCCGAAAAATGATGACTATGCTATCATCGGCGGGCATGTTGCGGCTATGGAGACCAGCATGGAAACGCTGAAACGGGAGTTTGAAGAAGAACTTCACGCTGAGATAGAGGTAGATAATCTGCTGGCTATAGGCGAAATTTATTTTCCATGGGGAAAGAGACCCTGCCACCAGATCTGCTTATATTATAATGTTCATTTAATGGACGATAGTATTCCTATGGATGGGGTGTTTCATGGATATGATGAATTGGATCATGAGAGAATCAATCTGGATTTCTGCTGGATTCCGCTGGAGGAACTAAGGAAGGACACGAAGGTATATCCATTGGAACTGATACCTTACATACTTGAGCAGAGAAAAGAAACGGTACATTTTGTTTCAAGGCAGATTTAATTGAGAGGGCAAGGAAAGAAAATGCTGGAAGTAAAATTTTATGACTCAGTGGATGATTCCCTGTTGAAGTTTGCGGTGATCGTCTCACAGAGCAATGGCAAATGGGTATTTTGCAAGCATAAAGAAAGAGACACCTATGAAGTTCCGGGTGGACATAGAGAAGCCGGTGAAAGCATTCTTGAAACGGCGAAAAGAGAATTGCAGGAAGAAACCGGTGCAATCAGGTTCGATATGAAGCCCCTGTGTGTATACTCTGTAACCGGGAAGACCAGAGTAAATGATACGGGAGAAGAATCCTTTGGGCTGCTTTGCTATGCGGAGATAACAGAATTTGCGACAGAACTGCATAGCGAGATGGAGAAGATAGTACTCTTGGACGAACTGCCGGAGGAGTGGACGTATCCGTTGATACAGCCGAAATTGATAGAGAAGTATTTGCAGATGAAAAATACTATTGATTTTCGCCTGCGTGCTTGATAGAATGTAGGTGTAATGAAAGTTTACCGCTGACCGATATGCGGGATATAAATGGTTGGGTCGAAAGTGTAGTCCTTCGCCGTGAGGCGGGGGACTTTTTATATTGAAGTATATAAAGAAATTCCTGTTAAAGTTATACCTTGAATTAAGATAATCAAGTGAATTATAATGACTTTAGTTAAAAAATAAATTTTGCTACATTTAGGAGGTTCCCATGCTATTTATAGAATACCCCAAATGTTCCACCTGTCAAAAGGCAAAAAAGTGGCTGGAGGAACATAATATCACCTATACAGATCGTCACATTGTAGAGGACAACCCCACCTACGAAGAATTAAAAGAATGGCAGAGCAGAAGTGGGCTACCGTTAAAGAAATTCTTCAATACCAGTGGGTTGTTATATAAGAACATGCAGTTGAAGGACAAGCTTCCGAACATGACGGAAGAGGAACAACTTCGGCTGCTGGCCACGGACGGAATGCTGGTAAAGCGGCCGTTTGTCGTGGACGGGGATCTGGTTTTGACCGGATTCCGGGAAGCAGAATGGAAGGAAAAATTAATTTAGTACAGGGAGGACGAATATGAGCAGAGTAAATTTTGGAGCAAAGCCGGTAATGTATCCCATGCCGGTGCTGATCATTGCAACTTATGACGAAAATGGAGTACCCGATGCCATGAACGCAGCATGGGGAATCATTACGGACATGAATGAGATCTCCATCAGTATGTCAGAGCATAAGACCACGGAGAATCTGGCAAAGACCGGAGCATTTACCGTAAGTATCGGAACCGAAGATACCGTGGTAGCCTGCGACTATGTGGGCGTGGAATCTGCGAAGAAAGTACCTGATAAATTCTCAAAGTCCGGTTTCCATGCAGCCAAGAGTGATTTTGTCAATGCACCGTTGATCGATGAACTTCCCATGGCGCTGGAATGTAAGGTGAAAAGTTTTGAAGACGGCATTCTGGTGGGCGATATCGTCAACGTCAATGCGGACGAAAGCATCCTGACGGATGGCAAGATCGATCCGAAGAAATTGAAGCCAATCAGCTATGATCCTGTGAATAATACTTATCTTGCAATGGGAGATAAAGTAGGAAATGCTTTTAAAGACGGTTTGAAATTGAAATGGTAAGATCAAAGAACGCAGGAGGGTTAACCCTCCTGCGTTCCCATCTCATCGGTGGTAGAGCGGATATGTTCTACTGCCGTTTTTACTTGTTCTGCGCAATCCAGGTTGTTCTGGCTCATGGTGTGCACCTGTTCGGCATTAGCTGTGACTTCTTCGGTTACAGCGGACAGATGGGAGATGTTTTCCATAATCTTATTATTGGATTCTGACAAGCCCAGAATGTGGTGATTTACTTCTTCCACCTGGGAAGCCAGTGCTTCCATATTTTTGTTCAGCTGTTCGAAAGTCTCGGAAGCAGCCAGGATCTTTTCACCTTGCTGTTCGGTAGCTTCAATGGAACCGTTGATAGTGTTGACTACCATGTTGGCATTGACATTCAGATCGTTGGTAATCTTGGTGATTTCTTCAGTAAAACTCTTGGTCTGCTCTGCCAGCTGACGGATCTGCTGTGCTACAACAGCGAAACCACGTCCGGCTTCACCGGCACGGGCACTTTCGATGGAAGCGTTCAGAGCTAAAAGATTTGTCTGACCGGAGATTGCCATGATGCTTCCGGCGATAGTTTCCACCTCTTTTGTCTTTTCCTGTAATTTTGCCATGGCATCGGTGACGGAATGGTTGGTATCCTTGATCATGGCGGACTGCTGTTTTAAGGATTCCATAGCAGCAATGTTTTTACGGATGCTTTCGTTAGAATCCTCAGCGATCTGAACCATTTGCTCGGAGATATGACTGGTCTGCTCGATAGCATTCTGAATCGTACCGGTCATCTGGCTCTGCTCTTCGATGCTGGTGGCAGTCATATTGGTGGCATCGGAGATTTCCTGCATGCTGTTGGCAACAGATTCCGTAGTTTGTACCAGCTGGTTCATAAGACCTGTGGTTTTGGTGGTTTCCTGATGTACGGTCTGGGATACGTCCAGAACATTATCCAGTACTTCTTTTACATGTTTATGTTCTTCACGGGAAGAATCGATGGCATCATTGTTAAATAATATAGCAATCTTACCGGTTTCCAGAATAATGATTCCAATCAGGAATACCAGCAGGGTAGAGCAGATAGCATTCACATCCTGACCGTAGATTCCCTTCGTAGCCTGAACAATCATGACAATCAGGTAGAGCACGAATAATCCCAAAGCGGTTTTCTTCAGAGATTTTTTCTCATAATAAGGAATCTGTAATATGAAAATGGCGATCAGTGCATAGTGGATGAAACTTGCATCTGTCTGTAAACCAACCAACAGATACTCAATGCCGATCTCGATGGTAGCAAAGACTTTTAATAGTCGTGTCGCCTTATTTCGAAGGTGTGTCACGGTATTTATCACACAGAAAACGGCGATCAGAATGGTATTAGCGTATGTAACAATGGGCGCAATGTTGTGATTTACCAGTTTTAACCACAGATAAAATAGGAACACGATCGCCAAAAGCGAAGAAGCAATAATATAGAACTGGTTCATTCTGATATTGCGTTCCGCGGTATCTGTATAACGATATTTATTATTTTCTTTCATATTCATAAGCCCCCTCCGTATTCTTATTGATACTATTATAAGTGTAACTGCTTTCACCAATTTTTTCTACATTTTATTCCATCTTTTTGAAAATTTTTTTGAAAAAAATTATGGAAATAAAAAACAAATTGATACTGATTTTCAATACCAAATGCGCTATAATACTTCTGTTACAACACAGAACATTAAGATGTTGAGATACGAAAGGATATAGAAGTGTTATGACACTGAAAGAATTGGCAATCGGCAAAAGCGCTGTGATCGAAACCGTCGGTGGTTCCGGCGAACTCAGACAGCATTTCCTGGATATGGGTATGATCCCGGGAGCGGAGGTGACGGTGGTAAAGCTGGCTCCGATGGGTGATCCCATGGAATTGCAGGTGCACGGCTATGAACTTACGCTGCGGCTGGCGGAAGCGGATCAGATCGAGATCGCACCCATATCGAAGAGAACAAGAGAACATAAAGGGCTGGACCGGGTGACGGATGCGGAGCACCCGGGCTTAGGTGAGGATGGTAAATACCATTCGAAAAAAGATGAGAATCCTCTGCCGGAGGGAACGACATTAACGTTCGCCCTGGCGGGAAATCAGAACTGCGGCAAGACTACACTGTTCAATCAGCTCACCGGCTCGAATCAGCATGTGGGAAATTTCCCCGGAGTTACCGTAGACCGTAAGGACGGTTCCATCAAGGGGTATCCGGATACTTTGGTGACAGACCTGCCCGGTATTTATTCCATGTCCCCTTACAGCAGTGAAGAGATCGTATCCCGTAATTTTATCCTGTATGAGAAACCCAGAGCTATCATCAATATCGTGGATGCGACGAATATCGAGCGTAATCTGTATCTGACCATGCAGTTGTTGGAAATGAACATTCCTATGGTCGTAGCCTTGAACATGATGGATGAAGTCACCGGCAATCACGGCTCCATCGATGTGAACGCCATGGAAGCGTTCCTGGGAGTACCCGTAATCCCCATTTCCGCTGCGAAAAACGAAGGCGTGGACGAACTGATCCGCCATGCAGTCCATGTGGCAAAATATCAGGAACGGCCGCTGCGGCAGGATTTCTGCGATAAAAACGATCATGACGGTTCCGTACACCGCTGCATCCATGCGGTATGCCATCTGATCGAGGATCATGCGGAGTCTGCAAAGCTGCCCCTGCGTTTCGCTGCCAACAAAGCCATTGAAGGAGACCACTTGATCCTGGAGAAGCTGCAGCTGGATGAAAATGAAAAAGAAATGCTGGAGCACATTGTCTGTCAGATGGAGGCGGAGCGTGGCGTGGACAGAAGTGCAGCCATTGCCGATATGCGTTTTGATTTTATCGAGAGATTATGTGAGCAGACAGTAGTAAAACCCAAAGAAAGTAAGGAACGGATCCGCAGTGAGAAGATCGACCGGATCCTCACCGGAAAATATACGGCAATTCCCTGTTTTATCCTGATCATGGTGCTGGTATTCTATCTGACTTTCAATGTCATCGGAGCATGGCTCCAGGGACTGCTGGAACTGGGAATCGGAAAATTGATGGAGATCACCGATGCGGCATTGACGGCAGCTCATGTCAACAGTGCGGTCCAAAGCCTTGTAATAGACGGTATTTTTACCGGTGTGGGCAGTGTACTGAGCTTCCTGCCCATCGTGGTCACTCTGTTTTTCTTCCTGTCTCTGATGGAGGACAGCGGCTATATTGCCCGAGTGGCATTCGTTATGGATAAGCTGCTTCGAAAGATCGGTCTGTCCGGACGAAGCATTGTGCCGATGCTGATCGGGTTCGGATGTACGGTCCCGGCGGTCATGGCTACGAGAACACTGACCAGTGAGAGAGACCGTAAAATGACGATCCTGCTGACACCGTTTATGAGCTGCTCCGCAAAATTACCGATTTATTCGTTCTTCGTGAGCGTATTTTTCCCGGGAAAAGGCGGACTGATCATGTCAGCATTGTATCTGTTTGGTATCCTGATGGGAATCCTGGTAGCATTTTTATACCGGGGCACGTTGTTTAAAGGAGAACCGGTGCCCTTTGTAATGGAACTGCCGAATTACCGTCTGCCAGGAGCCAAAAATGTAGGGCAACTGTTGTGGGAAAAGGCAAAAGACTTTTTACAGAAAGCATTCACTGTGATTTTCATCGCTACCATCGTGGTATGGTTCCTGCAGAGCTTTGACCTGAAACTGAATCTTGTTGAGGATTCGGCAAACAGTATGCTGGCTATGGTATCCGGTCTGCTGGTACCGCTGTTTCGACCGCTCGGTCTGGGGGACTGGCGGATCTGTACCTCTCTGATCAGTGGATTCATGGCAAAAGAAAGTGTGGTAGCAACCCTGGAAGTATTGTTCGGCAGCAGCATTGCCACGGTACTTACCCCGCTGGCAGCCGCGTCGTTACTGGTATTCAGTCTGCTGTATACTCCCTGCGTGGCAGCCATCGCTTCTGTCCGCAGAGAACTGGGTGGAAAATGGGCCATTGCCGTGGTACTCTGGCAGTGTTTTGTGGCATGGGTGGCAGCCTTCCTGGTACATGGTATTGGCCTGCTGATGGGATTCTAGGAATAAGATGACAAATAGAAAACCTGCAGGGGATTATTCCTCCTGCAGGTATTTTATTACACATTTCAGTTCCGGAGAGATCCATTTGTTCCGGTGATACAGAAGCTGCCGCCAGATATCCGGATGAATCTCTGTCAAGGGGAGACTGACGAGATTTCCCTTTGCCAGATCTTCCGCTACAACGAACTCCGGCAGATAGGAGATGCCGAGACCCTGACACAGAAGATTGCGGATCAGCTGAGTATCGCCCACCTCCATGATGGGCATTGTCTCCTTGCCGTTTTGGGAGAGCAGATCATCCAGTGCAGCCCGGTAACTCATGTTTTTCTCTGTCAGGATCAGCGGATATTCCAGAATCTGTTCCAGGGTGACCTGAGTCTGTCCGGCTAAGGGGTGACCGGCACCGGTGACGAAGTGAATATCCACCGGAGCTTCGAACGCGGTCACATAATTGTGATTAAAAATACGGCGGTCCAGCGTGTATACAATGTCCACCTGATTCTGTCCCAGCATCTGGAACATTTCGTCAGTGCTGGTAGCGATGATCTTCAACCGGATTCCGGGATATTTTTCATGAAAATCTTTAAAACGGCTGTGAAATTCCCAGCTGGCCAGGGACTCTGCAATGGCGATCCGCACCAGACCCTCCGGAGCGGTGTTGCCGCTGATGTGGGTGGCTTCAGCAGCGAGACGCAGGATCTGCTGGGCCAGGGGCAGCAGCTTCTCACCTTCATTGGTCAAGGTTACGGTATGCCCGATCCGTTCAAACAGAGGGATGGACAGCTCCTTTTCCAGTTGTTTGATCTGAAAGGATACGGTGGACTGGGTATAACCCAGACGTCCGGCCGCCAGCGTAAAGCTCTTCAGTTCGTTCACCATAACAAAGGTTTCCAGATTTTTGACATCCATAAAGTAGATACACTTTCTATATTGTAAATTCAATTCTTCGATCAATGCAATGCAAATAATTTGTTTTTCAAATATTTAAGAAAATTATATAATGAGAAAATAGGGCTGTCAATGTGAAAAGATGGCGAAAATATGGGAAAACAGCAAAAATATATGCCGTATCCTGTGTTTAGAATAAGTAGTTTTGGGAAGGATCAGAGGTATGGAAAACAGAGAAAGACTGGGGAGTCGTTTGGGATTTATCATGCTGTCGGCGGGGTGCGCCATCGGCTGCGGAAATGTGTGGAAATTCCCGTGGATGTGCGGGCAGAACGGTGGCGGAAGCTTCATGCTGATCTACGTGATCTGCCTGATCGTGCTGGGCCTGCCTGCCATGATCATGGAATTCTCCGTGGGGCGTGCGGCGCAGACCAGCCCCCTTTATATGTATCGGAAATTATCCGGCGGCAGGGGCAAATGGAATCTGTGGGGCATCGTTTGTCTCATCGGAAACATTGCACTGATCGCTTTCTATGCGGTGGTGTCCGGATGGATCCTCTATTATTTTGTAAAATTTCTGACAGGACAGAATCAGGATTTCGGTTTTGAAAAAATGATCACGACGCCCTCGGTGAATGTGGCATATCTGTTAGTCACCTTGCTGATCGCTTTTGTAATTTTAAGCTTCAACCTGCAGGGCGGTCTGGAACGTATTACCAAATATATGATGTCAGCATTGATCGTGCTGATGCTGGTGCTGGCGGTGCACAGCTTTACACTTCCGGGAGCAGGAGAGGGATTGAGCTTCTATCTGATCCCACATTTCTCCCAAATTACCGGTTCTGTGGTGGTGGGCGCCATGAATCAGGCATTTTTCACCTTGTCCGTGGGAATGGGCGGTATGGCGATCTTCGGAAGCTATATCGGCAAGGACCGTTCTCTCATGGGAGAGTCTATCCATATTATTATCCTGGATACACTGGTGGCAGTGATCGCCGGTATCATTATATTTCCGGCATGTTTCACTTATGATGTGGAAGTGACGGCGGGGCCCAGTCTTCTGTTCGATACTATGGCGACCGTATTTAACAACATGGCAGGCGGCAGATGGTGGGGAACTTTATTTTTCCTGTTCATGGTGTTCGCAGCCATGTCTACAGTGCTGGGCGTGTGTGAGAATATTCTGGCCATGGTCCGGGAACTGACCGGATGGTCCAGACCGGCAGGGTGCG